>Ga0156211_148_pt1 | contig 5367 bp, 5 predicted proteins | sample RifCSPlowO2_12_FD_116151 | JGI IMG/M metagenome (GOLD analysis project Ga0156211, IMG submission 116151) | Candidatus Moranbacteria bacterium RIFCSPLOWO2_12_FULL_48_12 | reverse complement strand
ACTTTTTCCATAAATTCATCTTAATCCCCTAGGAATTTCATACCCTTTCTCGTACCACCAGATTCAGAATCTTATCCTGAATATAGATCACTTTGTGGATTTCTTTGCCAGCGATGTGTGCCTGAACTTTGATATCTTTGAGTGCTTGGGATTTTACAGCCTCCTCGTCCGAACCGGTCACCATCTGAAGCGTGGCGCGCACTTTGCCGTTCACCTGCACCACGATCGTTTTCATCTCTTCAATGATCTTCTTCGCGTCCCATTTCGGCCACTGCGCGAGAAAAATAGATTTCTTTTCCCCCGCTGCCGCCCACAATTCTTCGGTTATATGAGGCGCGAACGGGCTGAGGAGCAGGAGAGATGTTCGATAAGTGATACGTGATAAGTGATCTTCTTTTTCAAGAGCATTGACAAGAATCATCAGCGCGCTGATAGCCGTGTTGAATTTGAAATTCTCAATATCCTCTCCAACCTTTCTAATCGTCTTATGTAAAAGGATCTCAATATTTTTATTTGTGTCATTTGTGGTTTTATTCGTGGATATTCGTGAGCCAAGTTTCCAAACTTTTTCCAGAAAACGCCTTGCCCCTACGACACCGGCCGTATTCCAGGCGATCGACTGCGTGAACGGCCCCATGAACATTTCATAGATACGGAAAGCATCCGCCCCGAACTGGGCTACCATATCGTCCGGATTGATGACGTTATTCCAACGCTTGGACATCTTGCGACCATCTGTTGCCACGATCAGCCCCTGATTGACGAGCTTCTTGAACGGTTCTTTCCCGGAAACCGCCTTGATATCATAGAGAAATTTGTGCCAAAACCGCGCATAGAGCAAATGGCGTGTTGCATGTTCCGTCCCACCGACATAGACATCCACAGGGATCCAGTAATCAAAAGCTTTCTTGTATTTGGAAATTGGAAATTGGAAATTACCTGCCCGTCCGGCAGGCGGGGAAATTCCTCGCATGACATATGCGAGGTAGTACCATGACGATCCAGCCCACTGTGGCATGGTGTTGGTTTCCCGCTGTGCACTTCCCTTGCATTTCGGACACTTCACGTTCACCCAAGAAGCGATACTGGCCAGCGGTGATTCTCCGGTATCGGTCGGCTCATAGGACTTCACTTTCGGCAATTTCACCGGCAGATCTTTTTCCGGCACTGCTACTACGCCACATTTATCACAATGAATAAGTGGAATCGGTTCGCCCCAATACCTCTGCCGCGAAAATGGCCAGTCCCGCATCTTATAATTCACTTTTTTCTTTGCCAAATTTTGTTTCGCCAGCCAATCAATTATTTTCGGCCGAGCATCTGCCGAAGTTAGTCCATCAAATTGAGTAGAATGCACCAAAATTCCTTCTCCTTCAAAACATTCCTCCAAACGTTCCACTTTGTGCCACAGCTCTTCATTGTCAGCGGGTTTGATAGATACCTTCAAAGGAATACTGTATTTCTTGGCCATATCGAAATCGCGCTTATCATGCGCATCGGCAAACACCGCCCCGGTACCGTACTGCACCAAAACAAAATCAGCCACCCAGACCGGGATTTTCTCCGTTGTTGCCGGATTGATAACATAAATCCCTTTCAGCTCAACACCTGTTTTTTCTTTATTCAGCTCGGTTCGTTCAAGATCCGATTTTCCGACTGCTTGCCTGATATACTTTTTCACTTCACTAAGATTCGAGATTCGAGATTCGAGATTCTTTAACAGCGGGTGCTCCGGTGCCAATATGACATACGTACAGCCGAAAATCGTATCCAAGCGCGTCGTATATACTTCCAGAAAATCGATTTTGGATTTTGGATTTTGGATTTTGGATTTATTTAGAAATTGGAAATTAGAAATTGGAAATTTCACCACAGCCCCTTCGGAACGGCCAATCCAGTTTCTCTGCTGTTCTTTGATGGATTCGCTCCACTCAAGCTTTTCCGTATCCAAATCGTGAAGCAATCTATCCGCATACTTGGTCATCCGGAGCACCCACTGGCGCAGTGGCCGCTTCTCGACAAGGCTCCCGCAGCGCTCACAACGCCCATTCTCCAAGTCTTCGTTGGCCAGCCCTGTCAAACACTTGGGGCACCAGTTGATGGGGTCGTGTGATTCATATGCCAGTCCTTTTTTCCACATTTGTAAAAAAATCCACTGCGTCCATTTGTAATACTCCGGATCAGTGGTATTGATTTCCCGTTCCCAATCATAGGTAAAGCCGATTTTCCCCAATTGTTTTTTGAACGTCTTGATATTTTCTTTGACCGCCTTTTCCGGATGGACTTTGTTCTTGAGCGCGAATTGCTCGGCCGGCAGACCGAAGGCATCCCAGCCCATCGGATGAAGCACTCCATACCCCTGCAATTGCTTCATCCGCGCCAACACATCGGTCGCAATGTAGCCCTTAGGATGCCCCACATGAAGCCCCGCTCCGGACGGATAAGGAAACATATCGAGCACATAAAACTTCTTTTTTCGCCCATACTGAAGGTAAACGCCGCTCTCTGCCCATTCTTTCTGCCACTTGGCCTCGATTTTCTTCGGATTGTAGGCTTTTTTCATCTCTTTTCTTCACTAAATACTAACCGCCAAACGCTTCCCCAACATACTCTCTACTCTACCCGAAATACGGCTTTTTTTCAAGAAAAAACAGTCCCGCCTAGGCGGGACTGCCTTATCCCGAAAAATTTTTCCCTTACCGTTGCGCCATAGCCTCCAAGGTGACGTCCACTACTTTCTGCGGTTCGGTCAGCGCTTTCAGGAGATAGTATTGCGCTGCGTCCAATCTCCCCACTTCCTTGAACATCACATCGCTATCGATATTAGTCAAAATAACCACGGGAATTTTGGCCAGCTCTCGATCGCACTTGAGTGCTTGCAGTACGCCCAAGCCATCCAAAATTGGCATCTGAAGATCGAGCACAACGACATCCGGCCGCTCTTTTTTTATCACAGAGAGGCCTTCTTCTCCGTCTTTCGCCGTTACTACAGCAAATCCTTCACGCTTAAACTTCGTACTATAGATATCCCGCACGTTGTCATCATCATCCACGATGCACACGAGTTTTTTATTCCGCAGGCTCTCTTCCATATTCGAAAATTACGCAGTAGAAATCATTCGCTCTATGCTCTCATTCTACTCTTAAAACCCCCCATTGCCAAGAGAAATCCCTCGCCGCGTATGGTGCTTGCGCGCCACCTTGACGCGGGTCAACTCCTTTTCGAGAAGCGCCGCCGTCCGCGCATATTCTTCCTCTCCCATATGCACTGTTTCTTTTTTCAGCTCCTCGGCTCGCTTCCGCGCTTCTTCGGCGCGCGCCAGGTCGATTTCTTCGGCCCGCTCCGCCGTATCCGCCAGGACAACCAGGGTATTCTCATGAAATTCCACAAATCCGCCCGACGTCGCCAGGCTGATTTCTTCGCCGGAAGCCTCCTTGCGCAGGATGATTTCTCCCGCCTGGATAGCCCCGATATACGGCATGTGATTCGGCAATATCGTCACTTCGCCACCCTCAACCGGCAGCGTCGCCTGATATGTTTCAAGCTCGATCACTACTTTTTCCGGTGTTATTACTTTTAATTTTATTGAAGCCATAACGGAGTAAAATCAAAATGTAAAAATCAAAGTGAAAAATGACAGATGAAAATTTAAAAATAAAAGCGGATTCTGAAGTTTTACATTTTGCATTGTCATTTTGATTTTTGAGATTTACATTTTACATTATTTATCACTTCCTTCCCTCCGCGATCACTTCTTCAATCGAACCTTTCATATAGAATGCCTGCTCTTGGATGTCATCCAACTCGCCGGAGAGGATCCTCTCGAACCCGGCAATGGTGTTTTCCAGCTTCACATATTTCCCCTGGCTCCCGGTAAACTGTTCAGCCACGAAAAACGGCTGGGAAAGATATTTCTGCATTTTTCGCGCTCGCGCCACCGCTTGTTTATCCTCATCGGAGAGTTCTTCCATACCCAGAATGGCGATGATGTCCTGGAGGTCTTTGTAGCGCTGCAAAAGTTTCTGCACGCCGCGCGCTACCGTATAGTGGCGTTCACCGATGATCTGCGGGTCGAGAATAGTCGAGTTGGAATCGAGCGGATCGACGGCCGGATAAATGCCCAGTTCCGAAAGGGCGCGCGAGAGCACCACCGTCGAATCCAGGTGAGCGAACGTCGTGGCCGGAGCTGGATCCGTCAGGTCGTCAGCCGGTACATACACCGCCTGCACCGATGTGATGGAGCCTTTCTTGGTAGAGGTGATCCGCTCCTGCAGACCGCCCATCTCTTCCGAAAGCGTCGGCTGATAACCGACTGCGGAGGGAATGCGCCCGAGGAGCGCCGAAACCTCCGATCCCGCCTGCGTGAATCGGAAAATATTATCGATAAAAAACAGCACGTCTTTCCCTTCATCATCGCGGAATGATTCCGCCATGGTCAGCGCGGTCAAAGCCACCCGCTGGCGCGATCCCGGCGGCTCGTTCATCTGGCCGAAGACGAGTGCCGTCTTGTCGAGCACGCCGGATTCCTTCATTTCATGGTAGAGATCATTGCCCTCGCGCGTCCGTTCGCCGACACCGGCAAAGACCGAGTACCCGCCGTGTTCTTGGGCGATATTGCGAATGAGTTCCTGGATCACCACCGTCTTGCCTACCCCTGCCCCGCCGAACAATCCCACCTTCCCGCCTTTCATAAACGGGCAGATGAGATCGACAGACTTGATACCCGTTTCAAAGACTTCCGCTTTCGTTGACTGCTCATCGAAGGCCGGCGCCGTACGGTGAATAGATCGCCTTTGAATTTTATTCGTGTTTGATCCGTGGGAAATTTGTGAGTCATTCGTGATAGGCGGTAATCCGTCTATTACATCCCCCAACACATTGAACATCCGTCCCAAAACTGCTTTGCCAACCGGCACCGAAATCGGGGCTCCTGTCGCTGTCACTTCCATCCCGCGGCGTACGCCATCGGTCGTCCCCATAGCCACCGCCCGTACCCGATTGCCGCCTAGGTGCTGATGCACTTCCACAATCAAATCACCCTTCGATATTTTCACTTCCAGAGCATCATAAACCTTTGGTAACTCACTGCCATCACCAAACTCCACATCCACTACCGGCCCGATGACCTGAATAATTTTTCCTGCCTTCATATACGTTCTTCGTTAAATTCTATTATTACATATGTCATTCCGAGCTTGTCGACCGCGTGCCGCCCTTAGCTTTAGCGGTGGCGCAGGAATCTCGTAGAATTATTCGAGATCCTTCGTTCTGCTCAGGATGACGCTAAAGCGTCATTTTTGCTTTAGTTAAGGAGAAATCAGTTAATTACTATTGACTTTTATCTAAAAGTATGCTATCATCAATTT
>Ga0156211_122_pt2 | contig 6538 bp, 8 predicted proteins | sample RifCSPlowO2_12_FD_116151 | JGI IMG/M metagenome (GOLD analysis project Ga0156211, IMG submission 116151) | Candidatus Moranbacteria bacterium RIFCSPLOWO2_12_FULL_48_12 | reverse complement strand
GTGATTTTTGTTATTGGTTATTATGGTAGTCAGATTGAAAAGCATTTTGGGGAACAGTGGAAGGGATTGAAAATAACGTATGTTGTCCAAAATGAGCTGAATGGGCCGGGCGGGGCGATGTTTCTCGCCAAGGATATGCTGAAAGGGAGAGTGCTCGTTACTATGGGTGATGATTTGTATCACCCGGCTGATTTGGACCGTCTCACGCACGAAGATATCGCCGTACTGGGTTTGGAAGTAGAGAATGCGGAGCAATACGGGCTTTTGGAAACGAACGCAAAGGGCAATCTTCTGAAGATTACCGAGCGTCCCCACGGTCGTTCGGCAGGGATCGTCAATACCGCCGCTTATATATTTGATGAGAAGTTTTTTCGTTATCCGTTGGTACCCATCAGCGAGAAGGAATATGGATTGCCGCAGACGCTGGCGGAAATGGGAAAAGACTATCCCGTGAAAGTGGTTATGGCCACGGCCTGGCAGCCGGTGGGCCGTCCCGAAGACATCGAAAAAGGGGAAGCGTTTTTGAAAAAATACTGGCATTCTTAATTGATTTGAGTCTTACTTTTCTTGCAATTGCAAGAAAAGTAAGATTTTCAGAGAGAGAAAAATGATATGAATCCCGTTAGAGTTTCGATAGGATTGTCGATGAACAGTAATTTGTTTCTTGAAGCAACGACTATTTGGGATTTTGAGTTTAACTCGTCAAAATGGTAGGGATGAATCCCGTTAGAGTTTTGTAAAAACCATTGATTGCAAAAATTTATTTATGAAAGTAACAGCCCTTTTTATCTTTTTAACTCACTTGTCAAAACTCTAACGGGATGAAAATATTTCTTGATTTTGATGACATGCTTTTTGATTCAGTACTCGTCAAAGGAGAATTTGTAATGGCACTTCGAGAGATTTACACGCATGGCGGCTGGAGCGCGGAGCTGATTAAAAGGACGAGCCAAGAATTTTCTTTTGCGTCTTTTGAGAAGAAACCGATAACGTATTCGATTGAAAAGCATCTAGCTTTGCTAGAGAAGGAAAAGCCGCGCGGCACTTCTGAGAAGGTTCTCGCTGAGGCGCAGGCATTTATGGGAGACTTGAAGCGCTATGTTTTTCCTGATGTTATTTCTTTCTTAGAACGCTATTCACCCCAAGATCTTTTTATCATTACGTATGGCGATCCCGGTTTTCAAAAAGGTAAAATTTCCGGTTCTGGTATCAGGCCATTTTTCAAGGACGTGCTGATTATTGAACATGGGGCAAAAACTCCGGCTATTATGAAATATGCAAAAACCCATATCATAACCAAAAGTGAGACCATAGTATTTGTAGATGACAAAGCGAAGTATTTTGATGAGGTAAACGATTCACCATATACGCTTGTGAAAATATTGCTGGATTGCAGAGGAAGCGAAAAAAAAGGAAATGCGGACTATCGAGCGGAAAACTTCGATGAAGTAGCGGCGATTTTGGAGCAAGTAAGGGCGCTCTCTCATTATTCATGATTCATATTCCAAAATCATAAAGCGTATTTTTTTTCATCTTTATTCTTGATTCATGATTCTAAATTCCTAATTCTCCAACACTATGTGCGGCATCGTAGGTTATTTCGGAAAGCGGCCGGCGAAGGATTTTCTGATAGAAGGTCTCAAACGTTTGGAATACCGCGGCTATGATTCGGCGGGAGTGGCTTTTTTGGAAAAGGGCGCGCAGCGTGGAAGCAAGGCTTCCAAAAGGTGGAAAATCAAAGCGATCAAAGCGCTAGGCAAGGTGGCGGCACTCCAAATGAAAATGGAGGGGGTTTTTGTGTCCGGTATTGGGATCGCGCACACGCGCTGGGCGACGCATGGCAAGCCATCGGAGAGGAACGCTCATCCGCATATCGATTGCAAAGGGCTTGTGGCGGTAGTGCATAACGGCATCATCGAGAATCATCGAGAATTGAAAGAGGTTCTCGAGAAACGCGGGCACAAGTTCCGATCAGAAACGGATACAGAAGTCATCGCCCATCTTTTGGAAGAAGAAATGTCTCCTTCAGGCGAAAAAAGAAAAGTTGGTTTTGAAGAGGCGTTTGTGAAAACGCTCAAGCAATTGAGGGGAGCGTACGGCATCGTCGCCATCGCGACAGAAGACCCCGAAATAATGCTGGCTGCACGCTTCTCCAGCCCGCTGGTACTCGGTATCGGAAGCGGAGAAATGTTTATCGCGTCCGATGTGTCGGCCTTGGTGGGGGATGTGAAGCGCGTCGTATACCTCGACGACGATGAGATCGCAGTCATTAGACGTGACGGGTATGTGGTGAAGACGCTCTCCAGTCGGAAACGGGAAAAAGAGGAATTGACGCTCGAGTGGGATAAAACCGTTGCCGAACACAGCGGCTACGCGCATTTCATGCTCAAGGAAATTTTTGATCAGCCGAAAAGTTTCGCGGATGCTCTGCGCGGGCGGCTTATCCTCGAAGAGGGAATGGCCCAACTCGGGGGACTCAGCGCAGTGGAAAAACGTTTGCGTTCGATCAATCGCATTGTTATCGTGTCGTGCGGCACTTCTTATCATTCTGGTTTAGTGGGTGAATATATGTTCGAAGAATATGCCGGTATCCCGACAGAAGTGGAAATGGCATCGGAATTCCGCTATCGCAAACCGCTTCTCGACAGGAAAACCGCAGTCATCGCCATCTCGCAGTCGGGCGAAACGGCCGATACGCTGGCTGCCATCCGGGAGGCCAAAGAAAAAGGAGCCCTCGTACTCGGTATCGTGAATGTCGTGGGGTCGACGATCGCTCGGGAAACGGATGCGGGGGTGTATTGCCACGCCGGCCCGGAGATATCTGTGGCTTCCACGAAAGCATTCACTTCCCAGTTGGCCATTTTGTCCCTTCTTACTCTTTACTTGGGGCGGCAGAGGGGACTGTCTCTCGTGATGGGAAAGCGCATTGCCAAGGAACTCGAGCAAATTCCAAAATATATGGAGCGGGTTTTGGCACAGGCGAAAGACATCAAGAAGCTGGCGAAGAAATATGCCAAGCAAGCGCACTATCTCTATCTCGGCCGGAAATATAATTTTCCCAACGCGCTGGAGGGGGCGCTCAAGATCAAGGAAATAGCCTATGCGCCGGCCCAAGGCTATCCGACAGGGGAAATGAAACACGGGCCTATCGCGCTCATCGATTCATCAGTAGTAACGGTGATGATTATGCCGAAAGACAGCGTGTATGAAAAGAATGTGAGCGGGATGGAGGAAATTCTCGCCCGGGGCGGGAAGATATTGGCCATCGCGACAGAGGGCGATACCGCGCTCGCCAAGAAAGCGACCGATGTGATCTTCATCCCCAAGACGCTGGAGATGCTCTCACCGCTCTTGGCTGTCATCCCATTGCAATTGTTCGCTTACTATGTCGCCGTGGAAAGAGGATATGATATTGACAAACCGAGGAATTTGGCGAAAAGCGTTACCGTTGAGTGATCTTACCTCCTCCCATTTTTAAGGGGAGGAATGAGGAGGGGTTATGATAAAAATATACAATTCAAAAGAAGAAAAAAATAAAAGGAAAAACTTGCGAAATAATGCAACTCCCCAAGAAGTTATTTTGTGGTCACGATTGCGAAGAAACGGTCTGGGGTATAAATTTCGCCGGCAGGAATCAATTGGGAAATACATTGTTGATTTTTACTGTCCTGAGAAGAAACTGATAGTAGAAATTGATGGCTGGCGACATAAAGAGAATGAAACGTATGATAATGACAGAACAACATATTTGGAAAGCTTGGGATTGAAAATTTTACGATTTTGGAATAATGAGGTGAATGATAATTTGGAGGGAGTGATTTTGAGAATAGAGGAACATTTGGAGTAAATCAGAACCACCCCTCAGTCCCCTCCTTTGAAAGGAGGGGAGGGGATTGTGGGAGAAAGTGTGGTTTTAGGGTAGAATAGAGAGCATTAAGGTATTTTTTTGAAGATATGGCTCATACCACTATTGCGCAGTTCTTGCCGCTTGATAAACCGCTCATCATTTTCGATCTGGAAACGACGGGGCTGACGCCCGGAGAGGATAAGATCGTCGAAATTGCCTACGAAAAGATCCTGCCTTCGGGGGAAGTAGTCGCTTATTGCCAGCGCATCAATCCCGGGAAACCGATCTCGCCGGATGCCAGCCGCATCAACGGCATCTATGACAAAGATGTCGCCTCGGCCCCGAGTTTCGCCAAGCTTTCCTATGAGCTGTGGAGCATGTTCGAGGGGGCGGATGTGGGCGGGTTCAACATTATCGGGTTTGATCTCCCGTTTCTCAAGGGGGAGTTCGCGTTGGTGGGAAAAAACTTCGATTTCACAGCGAAGAGAATACTAGATGCGAAAATTCTGTATCACAAGATGGAGGCGCGCGATATGTTCGCGCCGCGCAATCTCTCTGCGGCGTATAAGCTGTACTGCGGCAAGGAACATGCCGCTGCGCATACCGGTGCGGGAGATGTGCGGGCGACGGTGGAGATTCTTGAGAAACAATTGGAGAAATATCCGGAGTTCCGGAACTGGGACTATCTGGCAGACCTGCATGGCAACAAAAAACTGCTTGAATCAGCCAAAACTGAGCATGCTCTGCTGGCCGATGTCAAACCGTTTGGGACGCTGTTTTAAAAAACTGACGACATACGACTAACAACGAACGACCAACAATGGGGACTATGGACAAGTTTCGATTTTTGAATTGGGAGATGTATAATGATGCACAGGATCTTTTTTCGATTGTACTTAAGGTAGTAAGAGATTTACCAAAAGAGTATCGTTTTGAGTTTGGAAGTCAGATAATTCGTTCTTGTTTATCAGTTGTATTAAATATAGCCGAAGGAAGCGGTAAATCATCAGATAGAGAATTAAATCGTTATTTTGATATTGCGCTTGGTTCCCTGTTTGAGGTGTTGGCTTCTGTCGATACCTTAAAGCGGAACAAACTTTTAACAGAATCAGAGTTTTCAGATATTTTTCAGAGAGTTGATCATATCTCAAATCAGATAGGTGGTTTTAAGAGAAGTATTTCTCGTCGTAAGTCGTAAGTTGTTAGTCGTATGTTTGATGTACTCATCATCTTCAGTGCACAATATCTTTATCTCGTCATAATTATTGTTGCATTTGTATATTTGTGGCGGCAACCGAAAGAATTGCGATGGAAGATTGCCTTGATGGCCGTGATCGCTTTGCCTCTTACGTACATTGCGGCAAAAATCATCAGTAATTTTTATTATGACCCGCGGCCGTTTGTGGTCGGACAGTTCACGCCGCTTCTGCCGCATACTGCAGACAATGGTTTTCCATCGGACCATACTCTTTTGAGCAGCGCAGTAGCGGCCGTCATATTCTTTTTTCATCGTAAACTCGGCTTCTTGTTGTTTGCGATAGCTTTCGTAGTCGGTATTTCACGGGTTTTTGCCGGAATCCATCATTTCGCTGATATTTACGGGAGTATGGCAATCGCATCTATTGTGACGTATGTCGTTTTTGAATATATTTGTCCGAAAGTATGGGAAAGATTTTCTGAAAAATATACAAATTAATATTTTCCTCAATGTAGGCGTTGTACACATTATTCCGCGACCGCGGATTTTAGCGTACAGATAAAAAAATGAATCTCCCTATTGAAAATTTCAATTCTTGTGTACATATTATTCCGCGACCGCGGATTTTGGTGTACAGGCGAGATGAATTGCCCTGCAGCAGAGCTACGAGGAATTAAGGATTAAAAGCGCTCTGTTTGGGAGCCTGACTGAGGAATGGGGTGATATAATGAATCTATGCTTTTTCGCATACAGAAAAATCATTTCGCTTTTTTCTCGATAGCGGTCATTCTCGCTGTGGGAGCCGGCATCTTTTGGTATGCCGACGAAGCTTTCGGCGTGATCCGCACCTGGGATGGCGGGGGGGGGATGAAACTCCCATATTGACATCTGTCCATATAAATGCTACATTTATAGTAATTACTCTACCTATAGATGTAAATATATGAAAAAATCCTTTATTTTAGCGGAAATTTATCGACAGAATAAGCACTGGAGTATGCCAGAAGCTTTCTTTTCCGAGCTGGCGTATATCACGTATGAACGAAAGCTGTTCGGTGAAATTTTTCCGTATCTTCATGAGAGGCAGATTCTTTCTATTGTCGGGCTGCGCCGTACCGGAAAGACAATTCTTCTGAAACAGCTGATCAAAAAATTGCTGGCAAGCGTCCAGCCGGAGGCGATATTATTCCTGACTTTTGATGAGGCCATCATCCCTGGAAACATCACCATCGCAAATTATTTGAATGAATATCTGGAAAAAATCGCGCCCAAAGATGGGAGACTCTACATTTTTTTGGATGAGATACAATATAATCGGAACTGGCAGCATATTCTGAAACGCTATTATGATACTGATGTCCGGATCAAATTTGTCATAAGCGGCTCATCTTCGTTATTCCTGCGCAAGAAGACTACGGAAAGTTTGGCTGGCAGGATTTATGAATTTTCTTTGCCGGTATTGAGCTTCGAAGAATATTTGGAATTGAAGAACG
>Ga0156211_131_pt2 | contig 7863 bp, 6 predicted proteins | sample RifCSPlowO2_12_FD_116151 | JGI IMG/M metagenome (GOLD analysis project Ga0156211, IMG submission 116151) | Candidatus Moranbacteria bacterium RIFCSPLOWO2_12_FULL_48_12 | reverse complement strand
CCCCGTTAGATATCCGAATAAGAATTTTGTATATTTTCAGATGGAAGCCCGCTTCGACAAGCGAGAGCGTGGCGAGCCGAAGGTGCCTTACGGCTTTTACTTGTGGTAAAGAACAAACGAGGGTGATATCTAACGGGGTAAAAAACCCTTTAAACAAGGTGAGAAAGAGTCCCATTCGTATGGGACTCTTTTCTTTTTTGCCATCGCTGTTTTTATATCTACTTTAACCACTTGACAGTTTTTTCAGGATTGCGTATGATGGGTATTGCGAGTTAATCCCGCCGTGGCGGGATGAGATCCAACAATTTTTTACCCATTGATTCACAAGAAAAATTATTTACCCCGTTATAAAAAAACAGACGACCACAGAGAAAACTATGAAGCTGATTTTTGAAAGAAGACAGCAGGTAGTTCAAGTGTTATGTGTTTTTTTGTAACGGGGTTTACGTTCCATGGTGCTTTACCGCTCATAACTGAATAGTGGGAAACGTTTGTGAAGAGATAAAAGCCTCTCCATACGGAGAGATTTTTGTTTCCGCATAAGCCCCGCACCAGTTTCAATCAGGATTTCAGGAAAGGAAGAAATGAGAGCGAAGCGGCTTCGCCTTTCGGTTGAGTCTCTGGCGCGTATGTTCCTAAAACTGGTGCGGGGTAAGCCCCTTAACAATTCGTGTCTTTTTCAAGACGGTCACCGGTCGCCTGGAGCGGAAAGCGATCAGATTGTTTTGAAATAGTCTAAATAATGTATGTAACCCCGTAAAATTCCGTTAGGACGGAATCACGGGGTAAAGGTCATCACGTAAAATCCGACAGAACGTCGGATCACGTGATTAGTCCCGCGACTGCTGTGCAGTTTTGCGGGGCAAGCAATCAAAAAAACAGTGGAACATTCTTCACTGTTAACCGAAGAAAAAAGAAGGTTACTTAACGCATGGTGTGGATGCCTTGACTGAAGCAAGCGATGAAGGACGTAGGAGGCTGCGATAAGCCTCGGGGAGCTGTCAACCAAGCTTTGATCCGGGGATTTCCGAATGGGGCAACCCAGTCGTTCGTATCACGCAGAGCGTGATACTCACTAAATGTAAAATGCAAATCTCAAAATGAAAAATTGTTGTATCCTGCGAAGCAGGATTCCATAATTTTAATCTTTGATTTTTGATTTTTAATTTTCGTAGAACAGAAGAATTATTATTCTTTGCGCGATACGAACGATTAATTCCATTTGAATACATAGAATGGAATAGCAGACCCTGGGAACTGAAACATCTTAGTACCAGGAGGAAAAGAAATCAATGAGATTCCGCAAGTAGTGGCGAGCGAACGCGGAGAAGCCTAAACCCAGCACCTAACAAGCTTTATGTTTTATTTGTACATATTGAAATCGTTATCTGATAATCAAATTTATATCGGATATACAAGTGATTTGAAACGACGGATGCGCGAGCATCAAAGTGGAAAGTCATTTGCGACGAGTTTTCGTTTGCCAGTAAAACTTGTGTATTACGAAGCCTATGCGTCTGAGAAGGATGCGCGTAATCGTGAAAGAAAGCTAAAACAATATGGAAAGGCAATACAACTTTTGAAAGAAAGAATCAGAGAAAGTTTATTGTAAAGCTTGTTAGGTGCTGGGGGTTGCAGGGCTTGTGGACTCGGTTGATCGGGGCCCAGCCGTATTTTTTAGGAGAAGTGCCTGGAAAGGCACATCACAGAAGGTAATAATCCTGTATCCGAAAAAAAATACGGCTGGGTGCACAAGTTCCTAAGTAGGGCGGGGCCGGAGAAACCCCGTTTGAATCCGGGAGCACTAACTTCCAAGGCTAAACATTGCTTCAGATCGATAGTGAACTAGTACCGTGAGGGAAAGGTGAAAAGCATCCCGATAAGGGAGGTGAAATAGAACTGAAACTCCATGCTAACGAAGAGTGGGAGTCCAGCCGTACTTTTACTGTAAACGATATGCTATAGAAAGATAATTTTATTCATAATTATTATCTGTGGCGTAGAAATGTTTGTTGTAAAAGTACGGCTGGATGACCGCGTGCTTTTTGCAGCACGATCCAACGAGTTAATTTTACGCGGCTGTCTAAGGGATGATGAATTCCGGAGACACAGTGAAAGCGAGCCTGAATAGGGCGCCACCGTTCGTATCACACAGTGTGTGATACTCACTCAAATGTAAAATGCAAATCTCAAAATGAAAAAATGAGGAGTCCGCTTTGCGGACAGAAGAAATTCTTTTCCTGCCTTAGCGGAATCCATAATTTTTATTTTTGATTTTTAAATTTTGATTTAGAGCCAAGTATCATGCTTTGCGTGATACGGGCGGAAGGTCGCGTGGATTAGACCCGAAGCCAGACGAGCTACATATGAGCAGGGTGAAGCGTGGGTAAAACCACGTGGAGGCCCGCACCCACTTGCTGTGCAACTCAAGGGGATGACTTGTGTGTAGGGGAGAAATTCCAATCGAGTTTGGCAATAGCTGGTTCTCTCTGAAATAGCTTGAGGGCTAGCGTCTTGTAAATTGTGTCCGGGGGGTAGAGCTACTGGATGAGAATTCGTGGCTTGCCATAGGATTTTCAACCAAACTCCGAATACCCGCGATATCTACCAAGGCAGTCAGTACTCCGGGGCTAAGCTCGGAGCACAAAAGGGAAAAAGCCCAGACCGTCAGCTAAGGTCCCAAAATCTGTATTAAGTGGGAAAGGAAGTGAAAACTCAGAGACACTGAGGAGGTTGGCTTAGAAGCAGCCATCCTTTAAAGAGTGCGTAATAGCTCACTCATCTAGAGTTTTCGCGCCGACAATGTAACGGGGCTAAATACAGTACCGAAGCTACGGACCCAGCACCTAACTTGTGCATGCGCCTATGGCGCAATGGTAAAAAAATATGTGAGAAGTTTTTCTCGTAGTATATTTTAAATTTTTCATAACAGGTATGTATCTGTTGTGGCACAAGTTAGGTGCTGGGTGGTAAGAGAGCGTTCTGTAGGCACTGAAGCGGGAGGGCGACCGACCGTGGAGCGTACAGAAGTGAGAATGTTGGAATGAGTAACCGCAATCGAGGTGAGAGCCCTCGACATCGAAAGTCCGAGGTTTCCTGGGCCATGGTGATCATCCCAGGGTTAGTCGGTCCTAAGGCGAGGCTGAAAGGCGTAGTCGATGGACATCAGGTTAATATTCCTGAACTGTTTGCATATTCGAGGGAGAGACGCATCTCTGTACCTCTTGCCCCTTATTGGATTGGGGTTTCTTGTCTGAAGACGTCGCCGAGGTAAATCCCGGCGGCACCAGTCTGATGGATGAGGACGACCCCAGCCGTACTTTTACCGCAAACATTTATGTGCTGTTATTAGGCGTGTAAATGAAAATTATTTCTCAATGGAGAACATTTGTTGTAAAAGTACGGCTGGGTAAGGAGAGGGAGCGGGGTGCCAGGAAAATCTTCTAAGGTTCGTATGCAAATATCCGTACCGCAAACCGACACAGGTGGACTGGGCGAGTAGCCTAAGATGAACGGGAGAGAATTCGTTAAGGAACTCGGCAAAAAAGCTAGACGTAAGTTCGCAATATGTCTTTCCAGCCGTAGATTCAGTCTTAAAAACAAATATATGCATTGTGTTTATGTGATTCAAAATTCGTTTTCAAAAGAAATTTATATTGGGAAAACTGATAAATTGGAAAGACGTCTCAAAGAACACAATGCGGGTGAGCAAACTTCAACCAGACGGAAATCAGGGAAGTGGATACTCGTATATGCAGAGGCATACCGAGTGAAATTAGATGCTGATCGTCGGGAAAGAGCGCTCAAACAACATGGGAGCAATAAACGCTGGTTGATGAATAGAATCAGCAGTAGTTTGCTCACAGACTGAATCTACGGCTGGACGCAGCTAAAGTTTTCCAAGCGACTGTTTACCAAAAACACAGGTCTCTGCAAACCCGTAAGGGGAAGTATAGGGGCTGACGCCTGACCAGTGCTGGAACGTTAACGGGAGCGGTGCAAGCCAATCCCCGAAGCGCCAGTGAACGTCGGCGATAACTATAGAACGATTGTAGTTAAAAAATTTGGCTATATGCTGGAAACTCCGAATGGATTGTTATGTACTCGCCTGAGAAATGGCAGTGAAAATCATAGCAGTGAGAGTATCGCGGGATACGAGTCGGACAATCAGCAGGAAAGACTCTTAAATACATGATCTATGCAAGAAAACAATGCATGGTTGAAACTAATTCCTCCAGAAGTGGGCCACTATTTAGCTGGCTTTGCCGATGGGGAAGGAAGTTTCATAGTGAGTTTACGACAGCGTCCGGATCATACACTGGGATGGCAAGTCGTCTTGACTTTCAATGTCGCTCAAAAGGAGAGCTACATTCTTTCACAATTCAAGAGATATCTTGGTTGTGGCAGGTTACAAGAAAGAAAAGATGGCGTGTATTACTATGTGTGTGCCAATCCGCAAGCGATTCAAGAGAAAGTCATTCCTTTTTTCCAGCGTTTCGAATTTCGTTCGCAAAGAAAAAAGAAAAATTTTTCCATCTTCTGTCGTATCGCAGAAAAAGTTTTTCGTAAGGAGCATCTGACCTCGGCTGGACTGAGTGAAATTATCCGGTTGCGCGAAGAGCTCAATTTCGGTCGAGGACGTACGCGCAAGTTTACGCAAATCGATTACGAAAAAACTCAAAAAGAGAATCCTCAGAGACTATACGCCAAACCACGGGCATTCCGAAAGGAGCGCCATGCTGGATGATATAGTCCGATCTCATGGGTAACTATGAGTTTTGATTTCCGGTTACCAGTAGAAATCAAAAACGGAGAGAATGAAAATTCTTTCTGAACACAGGGCACGAATCGTCCTAAGGTAGCGAAATTCCTTGTCAGGTAAAGAAATTGCCTGTGCTAAGAGTAATCTTGGTAACAAATTCGGCTAATAACGGTGGAGTCCTCGCTGGAGCATTCTATATCAAGGAGAGTGCGACGAAGGCAGGAGAATACCGTGGGAATCTCAAGTTTTTGAGAACCCGTATCGACTGAGATTGTTCTTCAGAACAATTGAGATGGCAGAAGTATTTTGAAACTCGCAAGGGTTTTGAAATAAATCAACGCTGCCATAACACGCCGACGCCCTCGATAAAAATTGAGGGATGAAGATATAGTCAGTGCCAATAGAAATATTGGAGTAACATGAAGTTCTGACCCGCATGAAAGGCGTAACGACTTGGAAACTGTCTCAACGAACATCCCGGTGAAATTGCAATGACGGTAAAGATGCCGTCGACCTACAGCTAGACGAAAAGACCCCATGGAGCTTTACTATAACTTGGTATTGACTTAAAGTTTTTGCTGCCGAGCATAGGTGGGAGACTCTGAAGCGCCCCTTCTGGGGGGCGTGGAGTCGACAAGTGGAATACCACCCTGCAGAGATTTTAATTCTAACCCTGCACCGATCACTCTGCTTCGCAGACCGATGGTGCTGGGCAGGCCCGCCGTTTCTATTATTGAGGCGAGGGGGCTTGTCCCGCACCCGGAGCGTAGCGACCGGTGCGGGGACAGTGCCTGGTGGGTAGTTTGACTGGGGCGGTCGCCTCCTAAAAAGCAACGGAGGCGTTTACTAAGGTTGACTAGGTCCGGATGGAAATCGGATCGATAGCGCAAAAGCACAAGTCAGCTTTACTGAGAGACCGATCAGTCGATCAGTTACGAAAGTAGAATTTAGTGAACCGACCATCACTCGTAGGAGTGTGGAAGATCATCAGATAAAAGTTACCCTGGGGATAACAGGCTGATCTTGCCCAAGAGTCCATATCGACGGCAAGGTTTGGCACCTCGATGTCGGCTCATCACATCCTGGGGCTGGAGAAGGTCCCAAGGGTTTGGCTGTTCGCCAATTAAAGTGGTACGTGAGCTGGGTTCAAACCGTGAAGTAGCGAAGCTGCTTAACTTATAACCAATAACTAACAACCAATAACAGAATGCGAATGCATTTTTGTTGCAAGTTGCGCGTCGTTGGTCGTAGGGTAAAGCGTTTAGCTTTTTCATAGTTTGAACCCCGAGGCTTGCGACATCAAATAGGTTTTTCGTCTTAGAAATAGTGTTAGAAAATCAATCACATCACGGCGGTACTTTATAGTAATATAAAGTAACAAGCTGACTCGTTTCGGTGAAATCCCATTTGACATTAACCTGTCATATGTTAGGATAATACCGAGGGAAGTATGAAACTATCACCAACACAAAGAGCATATATTGCAGGGTTTCTCGATGGCGACGGTAGCGTATATGTACGAGCAAAACCAAACGATTCGTATCGTTATGGCTATCAGATAGCTCCGAGTATTGTTCTGTTCCAGTCGAGTAAATCTAAGGAAGCCCTGAAAAGGCTTCATGCAATGCTTCAACTTGGTTACATTAGAGAGCGTAATGATGGAATTCTAGAACTTATAATCAACAAGGTTGCTGAGATTCAAGAATTCATTGTGATAGCCAAACCGTTTTCTCTTTTTAAGAAGAAACAGTTGGCTCTAATGGAAAAAATCATTGAAGCGAAGAAGAAAATCAAGAATGAATGTGATTTTCAGGCAATGCTCAAATTGGTAGATATATATCGAGTATTAAACTACTCGAAGAAAAGAAAAATACGCCCGTAGAGACTAAACGTCAGCAATCCAGCTGTAATTTTGGACCATAGAAATTTCTATTTTTCAAAATTACGGCTGGATGAAGCTATAGTCCAATGCACTCGGTAACGAGTGGTATCATGCGTGAGACAGGTTGGTTTCCTATCTGCTGTAGGCGTGTGTTGCTTGAGAGAACTCTTTCTTAGTACGAGAGGACCGGAAAGAACGAACCTCTGGTGTACGAGCTGTTCCGCCAGGAGCATTGTTCGGTAGCTACGTTCGGGTAGGATAACCGCTGAAAGCATCTAAGCGGGAAGCCAAGCTCAAGATAAGGCAACACCCAGCACCTAATTTGCGCATGCGTCTTTGACGCAAAAGAAGAGTAATTTTATAGAATCGCAATCAATCTATAAAGTACTTCTTTGATAACAGACTTGCATAGTTTGTTGTGGCACAAATTAGGTGCTGGGGAAATTTCCTAGAAGATGACTAGGTCGCCGCAAGGCGGACCTCGCCAAAGCCGCAAGGCGGAGGCCGGGTTGATAGGCTGCAGGTGGAAGTCTCGAGAGGGATTAAGCCAAGCAGTACTAATAAATTTATTCAACTTTCTTTTTTCCTTTGACTCGACGAATCCGCCAATCAGCGGATCTGACGAGCCAGAGACGGTTAGCAGTGAAGAGTGCTTGTCGCCGAAAGGCGAACCTCGCCAAAGCCGCAAGGCGGAGGCGGGCAGTGATCAACATATACAATTATTATTAGACAGACAATTTGGAGAGGAACCCGCCCGCAACGCATTCGCGTAGCGATTCGGGCGGGTGTTTCCGTCTTTAGAACATTTTGAGACCAGAGTATCCGGTGCCTCTAGCGATAGGGTCACACCTGATCCCATACCGAATCTCGCTCCAATTTTTGAGTACTTTTCAATATATTGTTCCTGGTGTCTCTAGCGAAGTGGACACACCCGATCCCATCCCGAACTCGGTAGTTAAGCACTTCAGCGCCGATGGTAGCCTTCAGTGGCAAGAGTAGGTCGGTGCCAGGAACAATGTATTGAAAATTGGAGCGGGACAAGCACAGCCGTTAAGCATCTCAGCGCCGACCAGCCTCGCCGAGTCTAGGCGGGTGGTAGCCTTCAGTGGCAAGAGTAGGTCAGTGCCGAGAATTATGTTTTGAAAAGCAGTTTTCGCCCAAGGCGGATCGGCCTCGGGCCGAAAGCCTATCAGCGCTGACCCGCCTCGCGTCGACAAGC
>Ga0156211_114_pt1 | contig 8204 bp, 7 predicted proteins | sample RifCSPlowO2_12_FD_116151 | JGI IMG/M metagenome (GOLD analysis project Ga0156211, IMG submission 116151) | Candidatus Moranbacteria bacterium RIFCSPLOWO2_12_FULL_48_12 | reverse complement strand
TTTAGTTTTTGATAAACTAAAATCTTCATCCAAAAATCTTAGTACTTTAAAAACATATGAGGCCTGGAAGCATTTTGAAACGTGCTACAAACAATCTCGAGCAATCATCCTTTATACTTTCAATCTTGCAAAGTTTCTAAAAGAAAAGGCAGCGGGGCAGGATCAGATCGATATATTGCAAAAATACTATGATAATGCTGAAGCCAATAGCACCAACGTTTGGACTTCATTTAAACCCTTTTTTTAATATTTAATTAAAATAAATAATCTTGATGAAAAGCTGTACTCTTATAGTGATAATGAGTTATCAGATCTTTTGAAAAATGGCAAGAAAGTTGACGGACGGGAGCTTGCTGAGAGAGAAGAACTCTCTATCTTTAAGCTTGAAAATTATGAATATGAAATTTTTTTTGGTAGGAAAGCGCGTTCTGTAAAAGATGCGCTCGTTCTAGAGGCAGATGCTATCACTGAAAGGTCAGAGCTCACTGGCGTAGTCGCTTTTCAAGGAAAAATTACTGGCAGAGTTACCATTGTTATATTAAAGGAAGATTATAAGAAAATTCAAGACGGCGATATTCTTATCACTCCCATGACTCATCCAGATATGGTCACTTTTCTTCACAGGATTTCTGCTATCATAACAGACGAAGGAGGCATATTGTGTCATGCCGCAATTATTTCGCGCGAACTCAAGAAACCCTGCATCATCGGCACCAAAATCGCCACTCAAGTGTTGAAAGACGGGGATATAGTGGAGGTGGATGCGGATAATGGAGTGGTCACTATACTTAAAAAGGCAAAAATCTGACCTTTCTCTTGTTTTGGGAACGCATTTTTGGTATGATGAAAAAACTACTAACGATACACTATGAGTTTCAAGAAACGGCACAAGAGAATCTATCGGATGTGGGTGATCGTATCGATTTTCGTGGCGATATCGATGGTAGCGTTTCTCTTGGCTCCGCTTTTTCTTTACTAACCTATGTCCGGTGGGACAACTTCAAAAAAGTTCTTCTACGGTATTATTTGGTAACTAAGATTTGAGAATTTAATAAGGTATAGAAAACAAACAAAGTTATCTTAATTCATTTGAAGTAGTACCACCGGGTATGGCGCAACGCAAATGGTGGCTCAGGGCAGTGATTGCGGCAGTGCTCATCCTCATCGGCTGGGTGCTCTACGTTTCTTCCAAGCAGATCGAGAGAAACCGCCGCATTCAGGAGGAAATCAATACGCTCCAAACCGAGGCTGCCAAGATAAGTCGTGAAAATGAGACGCTTTCCGAAAGGATCCGTTATTTCGCTACGGACGATTTTCGTGAGCAGGAGGCCAAGAAAAAGCTTGGGCTGAAAAAAACAGAGGAAATCGTCGTGGGAGTGAAACCGACCCGCCTAGACTCTCGCCTCGATTCGGTGGAGCGGGCGGCGAGGCTGGCGCCAGGATATGAAGAGGTAACAGGCGCTGCTCAAGATGAACAATCGATTTTATCTGGCAACAATACTGAGAATGAGAATATGGCGAATTATAAAAAATGGTGGAAAGTATTTTTTGGTTTAATTGAATGAGTCTATGCCCGGTAGTAGAACTTCGAAAGCAGAAAACAAGGCTGTATGTATCGGGGAATATATACATAATTTAAAGGATTGTTAATAAGACAACAAGTTTCATTGTAATTATTCAAAGTTTCACTACCGGGTATGCCTAATAAAGTACAAAACTTTTTGAAAAAGGTGCGTGTGAGTACGCTCGTGTACGGGGCGCTCATCGTTTTTGTTCTCATTTTTGCGGCCAGCCTCGTAGCAGTGTACGCCGTTTCCCAGCCGAACGCTTTTGTCGATCGTCTGAAGAGCGCCCTGCCGTATCCGATAGCGATCGTGAGTTATAAAGGTGGCATCACCTATCGGACGCTCTCCCAGAATATGGCCTCCGTCAGGCGTTTTTATGAAGCGCAAGATTTCGGGAAAATCGGCTTGCGCGTGGATTTTTCTACGGCAGAGGGGCAGCAGCGCTTCAAGGTGCGCGAGAAAGAAGTATTGAATAAGATGATTGAGGATGAAGCCATCGAGCGTTTGGCGAAAGAGAGGGGGATCCAGGTGAGTCAAAACGAGGCGGCGCAGGGTGTTTCGCGAAAATTGGAGGAATACGGCAGCGGCGAAGAAGTGAAAAAAGACCTGGAGCGTCTGTATGGCTGGACACTTGCGGATTTTGAAGAAAAAGTAGTGATGCCGAGCCTCTATCAGGAAAAACTGCAAGCCAGTTTTGCCAAAGAGGTAGATGCCGCATCAAAGGCGTTGGAGAAGATCCGCCTGGCTCAGGACGCGCTGCTCTCCGGCCAGGCCTTTGCCGATGCTGCCAAACAGTATTCGGCGGGGCGGACAGCAGAAGACGGAGGAGATTTGGGCTGGTTTGCGCCAGCAGATCTCGCGCCGGAACTCCGCCAGAGCGTGATGCTGCAGAAAGTCGGAGTGCCGGGAGACGTGGTAGAGAGCGGTTTGGGCTTTCATATTCTCTTAGTAGAGGAGATCAAGAAAGAGGACACCAAACAACTCTATCGTTTGAGGCAGATTTTCGCGCGCAAAATGACTTTTGCTGATTTCCTGTCAGAAAAGATGCGCGGATTGTCGATACTCATTTTGTCTCCGGAATATGAGTGGAATGCGGCGGAAGCGCGCGCGGAATTCCGCAAGCAGGAGCTTCGCGATTTTGAAAAAAATCTTTTTGAGAAGACAGACGGTGATGCCGCCTTCTTCTTTTAGCCGACACGATCGCATTCAAAGGTAAGGTAAGGGCAAGAATCCCGACATACAGAAGAGAGCCCGTTTCTTGAAAATATATAAATTGTGAAATATTTGTTTTATGGAAATTATACAAGCTCCATCATCTATGGAATCCAGTTCTCGAGAGGCTGGAAAAAAAATACGGGTATGCGCATCCGGGTGCGGGCGTTTCGTCGCTCTGTTTATCGTAGCCGCTGTTTTTGGTTTTGCTGGCGGTTTGCTGTCGCCAGTCGTTGTCAATAAATATTTCAAGCAGACGCCGGTGGGGGAGAAAAATATTGCTCCACGAGAGTCCGCAGAATCAGCCGTAGTGACGGAAGACAAGACCGTGACTGATCTGGTAGAAAAGAATTCTCCTGGCGTGGTGAGTATCGTCATAAGCCGTGATGTGCCGAAAGTGCGTAATTTTTATGGCAATCCGTTTGGCGGCAGCTTCCCGTTTTTCTTCGACCCGTTCAATGCAGAGGATCAGGGGAGCGGGAGCGCAGACTCGGGCAAGACGGAAAAACAGAAAATCGGGAGCGGTTCCGGGTTCTTCATATCCGAAGACGGACTGATCGTTACCAATAAGCATGTGGTGGCGGACGAGCAGGCGGACTACACGGTCATATTGAGCGGCGGCAAGGAATATCCGGCCAAAGTGCTGGCTCGCGATCCGAGCAACGATATCGCTGTTTTGAAGATAGAGGGCTCGCCTCGTGGAGTCTCGGGCGAAGCGGGTGATTCCTTCCCTGCATTGACCATCGGCGATTCCGATCAGATCAAAGTTGGGCAAACCGTCATTGCCATCGGCAATCCTTTGGGCGAATTCGCGAATTCAGTGACGCAAGGCATCGTTTCCGGCTTGAAACGGAGCGTCTCTGCCGGTTCGGGCATGGGTGAGAGAGAAGAGCAACTGACGGATGTCATCCAAATGGACGCCGCCATCAATCCGGGCAATTCCGGCGGCCCGCTGTTCAATCTTTCCGGCGCTGTCATCGGTGTGAATGTGGCGATGGCTCAGGGCGCGGAAAACATCGGTTTCGCGCTTCCTATCAACCAGGTCAAGCGCATCGTGGAGCAAGTGCGGACGACGGGGAAAATTTCCGTTCCTTACATAGGCGTCCGCTATATCATCTTGGATGATACGGCTCAGAAAGAAAACAATCTGCCTTATAATTACGGCGCCCTCATCCTGCGCGGCCAGAGGATGACAGATTTCGCCGTCATTCCCGGATCACCGGCTGATAAAGCGGGACTGGTGGAAAACGACATCATCCTCGAAATCAACGGGACGAAGATCGATGATGCCCATCCGCTGAGCAACCTCATCAGCCAGTACAATGTGGGTGATGAGATTACTCTCAAGGTATCGCACAAGGGGGTAACGAAGGATGTGAAGGTGAAACTGGAAGAGCGCAAATGAAAAAGTATCAGGTATTGCGTATCATGTATCATGTAAAAGAGGCTTCATCAAGCCTCTTTTCGTAACCCATGATTTCTTTTGTTGGCACTCTCGGTGTGAGATTGCCAACTTTTTGATTTGGTGGTATATTTGAGACGAAGGTGGCGTACTATAAAAATTACGGTTTTTGTTCTCGTATTCATTCATGATTTCTGATTCGTAATTCTTGATTCTTTTTCAACTATGAACATCAACAAATTCACAACCAAAAGCCAAGAGGCGCTGCGCAATGCGCAGGAAATCGCCCTGTCGCGCGGCAATCCGCAGCTGGATATCGCGCATCTTCTGTATGCGCTCTTGGCACAGACGGATTCTATCGTGCCGGTGATTTTCGGGAAGCTCGAGATCGATGCGGAAAAGATCAAGGGTCGGATACTCGATGAAATCGATCATTTTCCGCGGGCGGAAACGGGAGCCCTCGGCCAGCTCTATCTCTCGTCGGGGTTGGCGCAGGTATTTTCCGGCGCAGAGAAGGAGATGGAAAAAATAGGGGATAGTTTTGTCTCGACAGAGCATCTGCTCCTCGCGGTGCTCGTCGTGGGGAGCAAGGCGAAGACGCTTCTCCAAACGGCCGGCATACAGTATGATGACGTGCTGAAAATCCTGTCGCAAGTCCGCGGCGCAAGCCATGTGGAAAGCCAGGAACCGGAACAGACCTATCAGGCGCTCGAGAAATATGCAGTCAATCTGACCAAACTGGCTCGCGAGGAAAAGCTTGATCCGGTTATCGGCCGCGACGAGGAGATTCGTCGCGTGATGCAGGTACTTTCGCGGCGCACCAAAAACAATCCCGTGCTCATTGGCGAGGCCGGTACCGGCAAGACAGCCATTGCCGAGGGATTGGCGCAGCGCATCATTTCCGGCGATGTACCGGAGAACCTGAAGAACAAAGAAGTCGTCTCTCTCGATCTGGGGGCGCTTTTGGCCGGGGCGAAATTCCGCGGCGAATTCGAAGAACGCCTCAAGGCGATACTGAAAGAAGTGGAACATGCGGCTGATCGTTTCATCCTGTTCATTGATGAGTTGCACACGCTTGTCGGAGCAGGCGCGACGGAAGGAGCCCTCGACGCATCAAATATGCTGAAACCGGCGCTCTCGAGAGGCAAGTTACGCGCGATCGGCGCGACGACGCTCAAAGAATATCAGAAATATATCGAGAAAGATGCGGCATTGGAACGGCGTTTCCAGCCGGTGTATGTGAGCGAGCCTTCTGAAGAAGATGCGATTGCCATCCTGCGTGGCATCAAAGAAAAATATGAATTGCATCACGGCGTGAAGATTACCGATGATGCGCTCATCGCGGCCGTGAAGCTTTCCCGGCGCTATATCACGGAACGTTTCTTGCCGGATAAGGCGATCGACCTGATCGATGAGGCGGCGTCTCTTAGGCGGATGGAAATCGATTCGATGCCGACGGATCTCGACCAGTTGGAGCGGAACATCCGTCGTTTGGAAATCGAAAAGCGGGCCTTGGGGAAAGAAGGGGATGGCCATACTGGGAAAAAAATCGTAGCCATCAATCGGGAACTTTCGGAGCTGAAAGAGCGCTCGCAGAAACTGTCGCTCCAATGGAAATCGCAGCGCGGTCTCATTATGGCGGCTCGTGAACACAAGGCGGAGATAGACAAGCTTAAGGGAGAGGCGGAAGTGGCGGAGCGGGAGGGCGGACTTGATCGCGTGGCGGAAATCCGTTATGGCAGAATCCCGGCACTAGAGAAAAAAATCAAGAGTGAGGAGAAAAAACTCGAAGCCCTGCAAAAAACCGGCTTCATTCTCAAAGAAGAGATCACGGATGAGGATATCGCGCTCGTGGTATCGCGTTCCACGGGCGTGCCAGTCGCGAAAATACTCGAAAAAGAGGCAGCCAAGCTCGCCCATATGGAAGAGGCCTTGAGAGGGCGCGTTATCGGCCAGGATGAGGCAATCGTTTCAGTGTCTAATGCCATCCGCCGTTCGCGGGCCGGACTGGCCGAAGAGACGCGCCCGATCGGGTCGTTCATCTTTCTCGGTATGACGGGAGTCGGGAAAACCGAGCTGGCCAAGGCATTGGCGGAGTTTCTCTTTGACGATGAGAAAGCGCTTGTGCGAGTGGATATGTCGGAATATATGGAGTCGCACTCGATAGCCAAGCTGATCGGTTCGCCGCCGGGCTATGTCGGGTATGAAGAAGGAGGCCAGCTGACGGAAACCATCCGCCGCCGTCCGTACAGTGTCGTCTTGTTCGATGAGATCGAGAAAGCTCATCCGGATGTGTTCAATATTCTTTTGCAGATTCTCGATGATGGCCGGCTGACGGATGCCAAGGGACACGTGGCGAATTTCAAGAATGCGGTGATCATTATGACTTCCAATGTCGGCTCGGAAATCTTGGTGCGTGCGCGGGATCTGGGGTTCAAACATAAAGAGCGCGAGGAAAGCGCGTTGTCCGAAGAGGAAGTCCGCGAACACATCCTGTCCAGTCTGCGCGAGACATTCCGACCCGAATTCTTGAATCGTATCGATGAAATCGTCATCTTTCATCCGCTGACGCCCAAGGTGTTGCGCCATATCGTCGATGTGCAGTTGGAGAAGGTCGCCTCGCGTCTCCAGGTGCGCGATATCATTCTCGCATTCTCGATTCCTCTCAGGGACTATCTTGCGAAAACCGGATTTGACCATTTGTATGGGGCTCGTCCGCTCAAGCGAGTGATTCAGAATAGCATCCTTGATCCGCTGGCACTTGAAATTTTGGAGAAAAAAGTGCACAGTGGAGAGGGTATCGCAGCTGTCATTGAGAAGGGGAAAATTGTCTTTAGAAAATCAAAATTAAAAAATCAAAAATCAAAATGACCCGTCTCGACGAGGTCAAGCCGAGGCGGACAATGTAAAGTGTAAAAGCTCTCATTCAAGGCGATTCTAGAATTTGTTCATTTTTGAATTCTTATCTGTCCGTCCTGGCAAAGGCTTAGCCAGCCTCGACGTCTAGGCGGGCGAGACAGATCATTTTTCATTTTGATATTTCCATTTTCCATTTTTTCGTATGATTTTCCATTTTACCGTTTTTTTGTGGAGTGTTATTTTTGGTCTGGGGTTGGAGGTGATCGCAGACAATCCGATCTTTCCATCGTGGAGCTGGTATATTTTTTCCATTCTGCCGCTCGTTATCATTTCGCTCATTGCGAGCAGGCGGATCACCAAGCGTTATACAGATGCGTTCGTACCGGGACTGCTTTCCTTCGTGGCGCCGACGCTTCTCTCTCTCATCGATCATCCGGCACAGCGCCAGATGTTCGTCGTTTTGAGCGCTGTCATGTATTATTTCGCGCTCCTGGGGATATATCGGCTTCGGCATGCGCCAGAAGACAAGACTGCCAAGTCTTTTCTCTATTCTGCAGCGATGGCAGCGATGTTCTTTTTTTATGCTGGAGTATACGGGTTCTATCTCAATTTTTCGTTTCCTCTCTGGGGCCTGATGCTCATCTATTTTTTCGGCACGGCGCTGACGAGCTACGAAACCTTTCTTGGTGTGGAAAATCAAGAGCGTCAGCGCATGCGTTTGTATAGCGTACTCCTCGGTCTTATCATGGGGGAGATGGCTTGGGTGATGAGTTTCTGGCCGTTTGGCTATCTGACGACCGGAGCAGTAGCTCTTATTTTCTTTTTTGTTATCTGGGACATTGCGCTGGATGGCTTTCGCAAGAAGCTATCGCTCAAAAAAGCGGTGGCAAGAATCCTCTTCTTTTTCGTCCTGATAGCCGTGCTGCTTTTCAGCACACCGTGGCACATTTTAGTCTGAATGTAAAAAATATCAAAAATCAAAATCACAATGCAAAATGGACTTAATAGGAAAAACGGGAGGCTAAAAACTTCATTTCGTTGTACATAGAAAGCCAAGGAAAGGGCTTTTAACTCAATGTCGTTTAGTTTAATGCATAAAAACAGTACTTCCGTGGCTTCATAGAAAGAAAAATAAATAATCCTCGCGGCAAGCCGCGAGGTATTAC
>Ga0156211_152_pt2 | contig 8628 bp, 4 predicted proteins | sample RifCSPlowO2_12_FD_116151 | JGI IMG/M metagenome (GOLD analysis project Ga0156211, IMG submission 116151) | Candidatus Moranbacteria bacterium RIFCSPLOWO2_12_FULL_48_12 | reverse complement strand
CTCTTCAAGCTCATCACCGGTGAAATGAAGCCGCAGCACGGGCGCGTGTCCGTCGACAAGGAGGCGACTGTGGCTCTCGGGCGGCAGGTCATGCCGCGGGATCAGTTGGATTTCACCGTCAAGAATTTTTTCGCTCAGTTTTTCAAAGGGAAAGAATGGGAACTGCCGATGTGCATCAAAGAAGTTTTGGAAGTAGTCAATTTACCCCAGCCATCACTTGAAAAAAAAATCAGGGAATTTTCCGGCGGTCAGCAGGCGCGCCTCCTCCTTGCCTCCGCTCTCATCCAAGACCCGGATATTCTCCTTCTTGATGAACCGACGAACAATCTGGATTATGCCGGTATCACCCACTTGACCCAGTTTTTGGTTGATTATGAAAAGACCTGCATCGTCATCTCTCATGATGCGGAATTTTTGAACTCGTTTACAGAGGGAGTCTTGTATCTGGATGTGTTCACGCACAAGATAGAACAGTACACGGGCGATTATTACGACGTGGTGGAAGAAATTTCCAAACGGATTGCCAAGGCGCAGAGCGAGAACGTCCGTTTGGAACGTACTATCCAGGAGAAAAAAGATCAGGCCAACGTCTTTGCCAACAAGGGAGGCAAGCTGCGCGCGGTCGCCAAGCGTATGCGCGATCTGGCGACGGAACTGGAAGAAAACAAAGTGGATGTACGCAAGGAAGACAAGACCTTGCCGAGTTTTGAGATACCGTGCCAAGAACCAGTTGGGCCGATCGTGAATATCAAGACCGTCAAAGTGCTGACAGAACTTGGTCAGGCGATCAAACGTGTTGATCTGGTTCTGAAAAAAAACATGCATCTTTTGGTGTCGGGACCGAACGGCATCGGCAAGAGCACGTTTCTCGAAGCGCTGGCATCAGGCGATGAAGAGCGGGCGCACATTACGGAAGGCATGAAAGTGGGGTACTACCGTCAGGATTTCTCGACGCTGGATTACAATGCTACGGTGATGGAGACGCTCCTCTTGGTGATGGAAGAAAAAAGCGAACAGCTGGCGTATCAGGTAGCCGCAAAATTCCTTATCCCCGGGGAATTGGTGCAGAACAAAGTGGAGAGCCTGTCGGAGGGGCAGAAGGGGCTCCTCATGTTCGCCCAGCTGTATGCGGAGAAACCAGATCTGCTTATCCTCGACGAGCCGACCAATCATATCAATTTCCGTCATCTGCCGGTCATCGCAGAAGCCCTGGATAAATTCAAGGGCGCCATGATCCTCGTCTCTCACGTCCCGGATTTCGTCGCCCAGATCCGCATCGATGAAGTATTGGATTTGGAATCCTTGTCGTGACTTTTTGGATGTTTTTTGTATTTCCCGCAAGCAACCTTCCCGGGAGTCATTCGTTCGTCCAGCGACGAACTTCTCTTATGAACTTTTTTTGATCCGTCCCGCTAAGCCAGGACGGCACCGTGCTCACCAGCCTCGTCGGCTAGGCGGGAAAAAACTTCAACTCTCCCAGGAAGATTCTTGCGGGAAACGCTTTACATTTGGGAGGCTGTTCCCAATGGCAAAACCATAGAAATAGGCTTTGCAGAGCCTATATTTGTAGTTCTTTTCCATGGTTCGAATCAAGGTGCTAGAATAGATGTAACTAATCAATGCTTTTTATGCAGGAATTTCCAGACATGCCAATGTCCCCAAAGATTGCTTCTCTTTCTCCCATTGAAAGATCAGCTGGTGAGGTCTTAACGAGAGAAGCAATAAAGGATATTGTTGAGCCTGCGCTTGTGAAAGCGTGTGAGCACCTTTACGACAAAAACATTCGAAGTATTAGCTCATCTGCAAATCAGAAAGATGTCGCGTCAGGGAATGCTTATATAGAAATTGATTACGATTCACTATCAGATGAAAATAGAAAAATTGCTGATGAACTATGTGAGGTGTACGAGTATGATGGAAACAAAATAGCTATAATAAAAATTCCGGTAAATGAAAATAGTACGATAGAGGACATTGAAAGGCAAGGTCTTGTAATAACAGAAAAGTTCCAGAAGCAGCCAGCGTCCTGGATACCGACTTTTCCAGGGGACGAAGAAACAGCAAAAACTCAAGGTCTGTTCTTTGATCCAGAAGAGAGTCTTATGTATTTAAGCGAAGAGCATTATCGGAAGGCTAAAGGCAGGTCATAAAAGATCCTTATCGAACCCAAAAAGAATTTTCCAGAAGAGATAGCCGATGGCGAAGAAGGCGAGAATGATGATCGGGATGATGAAAGGCGGGAATTTGTAGAGGGAGAGGAGGAGGATGAACAGTGTCCAGAGGAATCCGAGCCAGAGGAGAGGGCTCTTTTTGGTTATCTTCCATTCGAAGCTCATATCGAGATAACGTCCCAGTGCCGTGAGAACGAAGGAGAAAAGGAAGAGGAGGAAGAAAAATTTGGTCAGGCTGAAACGGGCGGCGACGAAGGTCGGCAGGATCATCTCGATCGTGAAGAGCGCCATAAACCCCAGATAGCCGATGAGGAGGGCTTCGAGAAGGAGGGCATAGCAAACAGCGAGGAAACCGTTTTGTTTCATTTTCTTAAGATGTCGGATAAAATATTGATTGAGCATTTGCATAGAATCGCTTTTTTACCCCTCCCTACCCTCCCCTTTGAAAGGGGAGGAGGAAGAAATTATTCTTTGATGCTTTTTTCGGTTCATAAGTTGAGGACTGAAAGGTTCAGGGTATCAACTATTATCGATTAACGCCAAACCGTGAAAGGATACGCTCTTTGATCTGTGAGAGTAAGAAGAGCATATTTTTGGTGCTTTTTTTGGTGTCAAAGGATACTTGGAGCGTATTGATATCGATGTCTGTATTGCCTTGACTGATACTTATTTCGAAATCCGGGCCGCTTTGGGCGGAAAGAGCATCGAGCGGAGTGGTGCAGGCGAAGGTCTGTCCGAAGAGCCCTGGCAGAAGCGTGCAATCAGCATGTTGTTCACTCGCCTGGGAAGATACGCTGATGGGAGCCTGCTGTTTCGCGATGAAATCGCGATACGGGGCGTCGAGTAAGGGGCGTTTGAATCCGCCGTCGACGAGATAATAGGTAGCGGTATCGCGATCAAGGAGAAGCGTCCCATCGGGATGCCGGGATCCGAGGAGAAATATTCTGCCGCGCTTGTAGATGCCGAGTTCCTCTTCGCTTACGGGACGGACATCCTCGAACCGATAGCCGAGCGAGAGGAATATATCGGCGCTTCCCACCGGACGCATTTCTGTGTCGCTTGCGATGAGAAATACGCCATCGGCGAAAGAAACGACCGATCCGACGCGGAAACCGATCCATTTTTCGGAAACGGGATACCGGGTCAGGAAATCTTTGTTTTCAGGCTGAGCAAATGTATCCGGATAGCGTGAGAGATAGGCGTTGTCGCTTACGAATGGATAGAGCGTACCATTGTGCAGGGCGTAATAAATAGCATCGATCCGGTAAAGCGATTCCTTCGGGAAACTTGTTATGGGCGATCCGGTCGGCAGGAAAAAACTGCGGTAGGAACGGCGGAGGGAAAAGGCGAGAGTGTCAGGAAGAGCGGATTTCTTTTCGAGCGTCAGAGTGGCAGCTGCTTGAGAGAGGTCTCCGATTACTCCGACATCAGTAACGAGCGTACCACCGGCCTCGATTTTTCCGTTGGTGCGGGGAGTGGTATCAGGAGAGCGGGGATCGAGAAGCTTATTTTTGCTGGAGCTCGGTGTTTTGAAATTGAAAGAAAATACGAGTGTTGGGAAAAGCGCTCGCAGGGCGAAAATGATGACGAACAAAATGACGGCGGCGCAGAGAATAGCGCGCAGAATGCGGTAGCGGGATTGCCACTCTTTTGGGATAGCGACAGGTGAAGCAAACAACATATGGTTTTAGTATATTTCAAAAAGGAGATTGCGCGTTTCCGAAGAGATTTTTTCCGGCAAATGGAGTGAGGATCCGACTTCGAGGGAGATAGTTTCAAAGCGAACACTTTGAAACGTCACGGTCTTTTTGAGAACGAGGCGGCTGCCGAAAACAGAAACATAGCGGGTCTGATCTCCTTCGGGAACGAGGAGAAAGATATGCGTGAAGGCCAGCGTGTCGAGCTTTTCCAGATCATCCGGATTGAAAAAATAGACTATATTCTTGCCGGAGAGAAATTGCGCCGGGCCGGAGAGCATAGAAAAGCCGTCGCCGGTAGCGTTTTGATCGACGAGGACGAGGTCGGTATCAGAAAATTCCTCGCTGAAAGCAGCCGCTTGTTCGGAGAGCGTGCGGTTTTCCGCAAAAAAGATACTATGACTCCAGGCCGGAAGCTGGAGAATGAGGAGGCCGAGGAAAATAAGGCTGACAAAGAAGAGGCGTTTGCCTCGCGGTTGGGCGATGGGGAAGATTTTCTCTGAATTTTTTTCTTTGGCGAAGAGGAGCGCCAGACCCGCGGTGGCTGAAAAAAGCAGCGTCGGAAAAAGGGAGAAGAGAAAACGGCGGAGCATCCACGGATGGTCGAGCGAAATATTGGGGTCGAAGAGGTAGAGGAATGTCGGCAGGGCGATAGCGGCGGGGATGAGGAGGAGAGAACGTTTTTCTTTGATGAAAAGGAGAATCCCGAAGAGACCGACGATAAAAAGGATAAGCAGGCCGTAGAGGAAAAAAACCGAGCCGAGGGTGAAGGAGCTGCCGGAGTGGGCGAGGTCGCCCATGATACTGCCGCTTCCCAGTTGATGCAAGTATTTCAGGAGCGCTTTGCCGATCACTTTGTAATAGGGAAGGTTGATGAAAAAATCACGCAGAAAAAAGAAAATGAAGAGAAGGCCGGGGAATACGAGGCTTTTCCAAGGATAGGTTTTCCAGATGTTGCGTCCCGCTCGGCTGGAAAGCATAATGATGAGCGCCAGGAGAAGAAATGCAAACCCTTCGATGCGGGTGAAAGCCAAGAGTCCCGCGGATAAGAGGACGCCGACGTAGGTGATGAATTTTCCCTCTCGCAGAAAAAGGATGAGGCTAAAGACGAGGAAGGTAAAGAGGAAGACGGCCAGATTTTCGCTCAGAGTAATTTTGGCGAACCAGGTGGGCAGGAAAGAAAAGAGAGCTAGAGCCAGTCCGGCGAAAGCGTAGAAAGGATAGACGAACAAACGCAGAAGATTATAGAGCGTGAGGAAAAAAAGAAAAAGAAGGATGTTGTTGCCGATAGTGAGGCCGAGCAAGCCGAAGAGCGAAACGAAACCGGCGATCCATGAGATATAGCCGAGCGGAAACTGCGTGATGAGATCACCTTCTCTGGTGTAGGCGAAACCAGGAAAGTTGAGGGCAGCGCCCTCGCCATAGATTTGGAAAAAGCTTTGGCTGGCCTTGGTGGAGAAGGCCAGTTGGCCATTCTGTGTCAGGTGGAAGGCGGCCTCGCTGAGCGATCCCTGGTCGCGTCCGGAGAAGATGGTCGGTTCGGAGAAATAGCCGATGAGTCCGGCAGAGAGGACTGCGGCGAGGAGGGCGATTTTGAGGTCAAGGGGTGCCTGGAAAAGGAGCTTCCCACCGAGGTAAAGAATGAGCGTTCCTATGAGCGCGGCGCCGAAGATGATGAATGGTGAAAGGAAAAGACCGAAGATGGCGAGCAAAAAAACAAACCATCCGAAAATCACGAATGAGAGCCCGAAGAGAGTGAAGAGCGTGTCGGTTTTTTGGATTGCGGGGAGGAATGGCATATGTATAGCATTATACCCTAAATGAGCTATTCAATAAATAAAAGCAATTTTTTGTCTCTGCTCCAGACTCGCCGAGGCTCTTGGTTACCGAAAAAAGTCGCCCCTTCACCCCAGTCACTTCTCTAGGAACAATTTGTTCATTGTATACTGTACAGAAGACGTAGTCGCCTTACGGCTTACAACTTTTCATAACATACATCCTTGTATGAGAAGTGACGGGGCAAGCTCAACGGCGGGACACAGCTCTTTTTTTCGAACCGAGAGCCTTGTCTCAGACAAGTGGAGCAGAAACAAAAAATTCTTTTACTTACTGAATAGAATGAGACTTCCGTGTGTAAAATATTATTCAGGTTACTTGATGAAATGGTGTTTGCCCCCACACCAATTGAGCTTCACTTTTGGAGAATGCGTCGGTATTTTTGATACATGTTCTTTATAGCAGGAACTGAGTAAAGTTTTCTTTCCATCATGCCAAAGCTCAATTGGTGTGGGGGTTTGCCAAGCGTTCCGAATGCGATTACAATGAGGGGAAAAGGGGATGACTTCTGGCAACCTATAGAATGAACCAGCATTTTGTTTATTGGTACTACACGAAGGGGCTTCAGAGCGCGCTATTGCTTCTCGGCAATTATTTGCGATTTACGGCTCATCGTTTCAATATGGGCGGATTGCTCCGGACGTTCTTTTTGCCCTGGAAACGAGACGTTGCCTTTCACACATGGAGAGGTTTTCGCCCGATCCACTCTCTGGAGGCCATATTTCAGAACCTGCTCACCCGGACGCTAGGGATGCTGGTACGGTTTGTGATGCTCCTCATGGGGATTTTGGCATGGTGCGCGACGCTTATGCTCGGCATAACGCTTTTTCTTTTCTATCTTGGCGCGCCATTTTTTATTGTTTTGGGTTTTATCCTGTTGCCGTCCATGCAATTTTTCGGTGTGGCGAGCTTGCTTTCCGGGATGATCGGTTTGGGGAGCGCTTTTTTCGGCTATATCATGAGAAGCAAAGAAGCCCCGCTGACTTTCGACATAAAAGAATTACGAAAGAAAAAATTTTTCCAACGCGTGCTGGGACGTCTCGGACTCAAAAAGGAATCCATTGGGAAAGAAAGGCTCAAGGATACGGAAACGTTTCTTGCGTTTCAGAAGCCGCTCGGTATTGAGCGGGACTTTTATGAGCAGGCGGTGAGGCTAGAGCATGCGGCAGCAGAAAAGAAGGATCAGAAAAGCCGTTTCTGGTCGTGGGAGAATCTTCACATGACGAGGCCGCTCTGCAAAGATTGGCACTATGCCTATACGCCGCACCTGGATCGTTACTGCCTGGAGCTTTCGCGTTTTGATCCAACGGAGTATGGTAGGGCGGAACTCATCGGACGCCATGATGAATTGCGCGTGGCGACAGCAGTGTTGGCACGCCCGACGCAAAACAGCATCATTCTGGTCGGCGATCCGGGTATCGGAAAAAAGACATTCATCCATTATCTGGCGCGCCTTATTCGTGAGAATAGGTTCGGTGCGGAATATCTGGATGAAGCCCGCGTGCTCCTTTTTGATATCGGGCAAGCGGTTGGTGACGCCGCGAATCAAGATATGGCTGTGGATCAGTATCTTCGCAGGCTGTTCATCGAAGCGACATATGCTGGGAACGTTATTCTGGCTATTGAAAATGTCGATCTGTATCTCGGGAATGAGTCATCGTTTCCCAATTTGGCGCCGCTTTTCAGCGAATTTCTCCCATTGCCGAGCTTTCGTTTGATCGCGACTGCGCCGACCGGGCGTTATCATGCGTTGGCCAAAGAAGATGAGCAGGCGTTGAAATACTTTGAAGTGATCTATTTGCGAGAGACGACTCCGGAGGAGACGCTGGTTATCCTTATCCAGCAGTTCGAGCGAGCGGAAGCAAGGAGAGTCTTTTTTACTCTGAAGGGATTGGAAGCCATTGTCGCAGCGGCTGGCCAGTATGATTGGGAAACGCCCTTCCCCGAGCGGGCGATCGATCTGGCTCAAGAAGTATTCGCCTATTGGAATACGACTGATGAAGAATTTATCACAAAAGAGACGGCAGATGCTTTTATCACGCTCAAGACGGGCGTGCCGACCGGCGTGATCGGAACGGATGAGAAAGAAAAGCTATTGCAGCTCGAGGGACTGCTTCACCGGAGGGTCATCGGGCAGAATGAAGCCGTGAAGCAGGTCGCCGAAGCGATGCGCAAAGCGCGAACCGGGTTCGGCGATGATAAGCGTCCGCTCGGAAGCTTCATCTTTTTCGGACCGAGCGGGGTAGGAAAAACGGAAACAGCGAAAGCGTTCGCGGAAAGCTATTTTGGCAGCGAAGACCATATGATTCGTCTCGATATGAGCGAATTTCAAACCCCCGAGTCTATCGATCGGCTGATCGGTTCGCGCGCTCTCGGAATACCGGGGCAGCTCATTGAGGCAGCGCGCGAGAAACCATTCTCGATCCTCCTTTTAGATGAGATCGAAAAAGCGTATCCGCGGACACTTGATTTGTTCCTGCAGATTCTTGACGAGGGGTATGTGACGGATGGTTATGGCGAGAAGGTGAGTTTCCGCAATATGATCATCATCGCCACTTCCAATGCCGGGGCAGCGCTCATCAGGTCGCTGGTGCGTGAAAAAGCGCCGCTCGCCGCGATCCGCGAGCGAGTGCTCGACCATATCGTCGAGAACAACTTGTTCCGATTGGAATTTCTGAACCGGTTTGATGACATCATTTTCTTTGAACCGCTCAATCAAGAGGAATTGGAGGCTGTTACGGAGCTCCGGCTGAAAAAGTTCGCTGATCGTTTGAAAAAAGAGAAAAACATCGCTATCGCTTTTGTTCCTGATGTCGTGTCAAGAATCATCGAGAAAGGCTTCGAGCCGGAATTCGGAGCCCGCTCTCTCAATCGTTTTATCGAGAACGCCATCGAGGACGTCGTCGTGAAAAAAATCATCGCCG
>Ga0156211_151_pt1 | contig 10576 bp, 9 predicted proteins | sample RifCSPlowO2_12_FD_116151 | JGI IMG/M metagenome (GOLD analysis project Ga0156211, IMG submission 116151) | Candidatus Moranbacteria bacterium RIFCSPLOWO2_12_FULL_48_12 | reverse complement strand
ATTCCACTTCCCAAAGATTCATAAACCACCCACCCGGGTGGTTTTTTTGTAGCTCAGAGTGAGTTCGTTAACAACCGGAGAAAACATCATGGGCGTAAGAGAGAAAATATCTTGGTTTATCCATCAGAAAATAGTCGGCAAGCTCTATACTGTCAAATTCTACGTCACCGCTCTCAACACGTTTGATAGCGGTCCGCCCGGGATATTCGGGCTCGAGGATGCCAAAAAAGTAACCCGAGCGCTTCTCAAGGAAGCCGCTCCCCTTCTCAAAAGAAGACTCCCCTTTGGCGTTATGAGCCGACTCAAGGCACTCGCCAAAAGCTTTGTCCTCGCAACCATGTTTTGGTCCGCCCATGCCGAAAGCCTTGAGCAAGAAATGGAGAGGCAGAAGAAGGAAAAGCAGAAATTTTTCAGGCTTTTGCTCGAAAACAACGTGCCGATTCCACTGGCTCTCATTTTTGGGAATAAGCTTCCTCTCGGCCTGTCCGGTACGCCGATCATGCATACCCTTCAGGACATGATGCGCTATATCGAAAAGCGGAAAATGCTACCAAAGCTAAGCGTCGAAGCTGTATATGGCACTGATATTGAAGCCTTTCTCTCTCCCGAAGAAAAGGCAGCCTTCACCGAGTCAGCGAAGTGGATCAGCTCCACAATTCTCGTATCTGATCTCTCCGATTTGGGCCTAGACAGCTGGCTTAGTGAATATCTCAGCACCCCATACTGATTGTTCCCTCGCCAAAGACTCGATAAGTACTCACGGCGCTGCCACGACAGCGCCGCCTTTTTTTCTCTCAAAATCTGTCAACCTTTGGCACCGTCGTTCATCACGTCGTTTGAGTAACGACGGTGACAAGCTAACAGCGTACCTTGACAGATTCTTGCCAGGTTGTCTTTTGGGAGTATACCCCCACACCAACCTTGAATCACTGAAGGTTTACAGACCCTTGACACACAAATCTTTTATGTTTGCAAAAAGGTTGGTGTGGGGGTATACTGGTAGCAACATATGAAAAAGGGAACACTCCAAAAGAGGACGCCAGGCAGCTTTGTTTGGTTTCATTTTTCCCTCTGAACCACCCGCGCGGTGGTTTTTTCATACCCGACAAACCGGTTCATTAACAAAAAGGATTTCATGATGAATCCGAATAACAGACTCTTAAGATGGTTTGAGTATGCCGTCTACGGGCTCGCATATCCATGGGTAATTACCTTTCGAAAAGTCTTCCTTGGACACATTATCACTCCCGCTGACGCCCCGCGCATCTGCCCGCTTTTCGCCGGCTACAGCAAGTACACGAAACAACGCCGCCGTTGCGAGGTGCCGAACACATGGCTCCTACAAATGGAGAGAGCCAGATGTTGTCATGACATGGGTAAAAATGGCCAACGTATTTGCCTGTGTCAACAAGGTGAAATGAAAAAAAATGCGGCCGCAGAAATAGAAAAAATTCTCGGCTGAAAACGAATCACTTGGGAACGAGCTCGAAACACGAGCACAATAAAACAGGACTGCCGCTGACAGTCCTGCTCTTTTTTTCTTCATTTTTTCAAGCTCTTCAAACTGAAGTTTTTCATTCTAGTATTTTGCAAAATACTAGAATGAAATATGAGCGAAAATTTATCTCCCATTCACGCAAATCAACATCACTATAAAATACCTCAATATGAAATCAAGCCGATTTTGTCGAAGACTTGGTGCATTTTTTCTCGAGCCAGCGGTTTCACTTTCTCAGCTCCTGCCCTGAGAACTGCCAACACCTCTTCGTCAGAGATGTTTTTCAAACGCTCCTGGAATGGGGAAAGGAAATTGATGATGACTTCCGCCAAACCGTTTTTAAAATCAGAGTAGTTCTTGCCGGCATATTCCTCTGCTATGGCTTCCAGTTTCTTATCATAAAGCAATGCGAAAATATTCAAAAGGTTTTTCAAGGCGGGCTTACTATCCGAATAAACAATCTCAGAACCGCTATCCGTTACGGCCTTCTTGATTTTCTTGCGTACCGTTTCCGCATCATCTGTCAGGGCGATATAATTGTATTCCGATGCAGCCGACTTCGACATTTTCTTGGTCGGATCGTCCAGCCCCATAATACGCGCTGATTTCTTGCCTACTATCGATTCAGGAATCACAAATGTCTCACCGAATTTTTCGTTGAAACGGCGTGCCAAAACCCTAGTCAATTCAATATGCTGTACCTGGTCCTCCCCCACCGGCACTACCGCCGTATCGTAGAGAAGAATGTCCGCTGCCATGAGCGTCGGATAGGTCAGCAGCCCGGCGCCAATCCCCTCTTTGCCGTCTTTCTGCGATTTGTCTTTGAACTGCGTCATTCGTTCCAGTTCGGTGATCTTGGTAAGCGTGCTCAAGATCCAGGCCAATTGCGTATGCTCGGAAATATGCGACTGGACAAACATCGTCGATTTCTTGGGGTCAATGCCTGCGGCCAAATATATCTTAGCAACTTCGATGATTTTTTTACGTAGTTCCACTGGGTCTTGCGGCACAGTGATGGCGTGCAGATCCACCACGCAGAAAATCGCCTCGTATTCATCCTGAAGCTTGACCCAATTCTGAATCGCCCCGAGATAATTCCCCAAGTGCAGATTCCCCGACGGCTGGATCCCCGAAAAAAGCCTTTTTGACATAATTAAGCTTGCTATAAATTACACTTATAATACCTTCATGGTCTGCTCCTTTTCCTCTTACTATTCTACCACATCCCTCATTTTATTCTATTACTCGCGGCCGCGTAGTATAAAATAACATACAGTATAATTTTTATAGAGAGAAAATCGTTCTTAAATACGGCTCATTATCAATTTCTTCTGCCACCATAAACCGCACGTATTTGCGCGCCCGGTAAAATTCCACTAAAAAATCAAATTCATCGCGACAATCATAAGGATGCACAAACACACTGGCCTGTAACTTGTAAAAATTCAATCTTTTCAACCAACCACGAAAAGCATCTCTCAGTGCCTTTTCTTTTTCAGGTATATCAAACAAAACCACTCTCCACTTCTTATCCCAGAGGAGAGGTTTTTTGATCTTATAGGTTTCGAAGTTATACAGTAACGCGCGGTGTTTTCCTTTTTTAGTAAGAAGAATTTCCCAATTCTCGTTCTTTCCCTGTTTCATGTCAATCAGTTGTGAATCATAAAGACGACGAATAGCATTCTCAAGACTTTGCTTATTTACTTTCTTCCACTCCCTCTTCATCATCCCAATGATACGGAAAGATTGTTTGGGCGAATAAGCAAAACTGAGAGCTGCCCCACCGAGTAGAAGTATGAGAGCTTTTTTCTGAACCGATCCCAATTTTTTCATACGGGTAACTCTGTAATATATTTATTCTACGCGGCCGCGTAGAATAAAATAATACACCTTTTTGGCTGGTTTCACTAGTTTTCGTCTTTCTTCATCTGCAGTTTCACCGAATTGGCGAAACTGAGAAGATCGGATTTGAACGTAACTGTGATGGCATTTTTTTTCGCATGCTGTTCTTCGGCGAACATCAACAGTTTTTCGAGAAGCGCCCCGATCTCTAAACCACTGGCTTTCCAGAGGTGATGGTAGAGCGTCCCAGGCATGGTATTTATTTCGTTGGCATAGACTTTGTCCGCTTGCTTATCATAGAGAAAATCAACCCGTGCAATACCGGTACAGTCAAAAAGCTTGAAAACTCTCACTGCCAGATCTCGCACCTCCTGTGTTCGCTCGGCGCTCAAGCGCGCCGGAATGACTATCTTATTCTCCGCATTGCCCAGCTGGGCTCCCCCTTCTTCCAAATATTTGTCGCTATAACTGAAGTGCTCGCCCTCGAAAAGCGATTCTTGGATGAGGGAAGCGATCGGCTCATCATTCCCTAAGACCGCGCAGGTAATATCCATCAGGTTTTCCACGCTCTCTTCCACAATCACTTTCGTATCATAATGGAGCGCCACCTCGCAGGCATTTTCCAACTCTTCTTCTTTGCGTACCTTGGTCATAGCAATGGACGAGCCGAGACGAGCTGGCTTGACGAAGACCGGCCAATGTAACTTTTTCGTAGCACTGAGAACCGTCTCTTTATCTTTCTGCCAGTCATCAATCGTGAAAGATGCGAACGGCGGCGTCGCAATACCTGCTCTTTGCAGGAGTCGTTTGGTCAACACTTTGTCCATGGCTGTGGCCGAAGCGGTTACCCCACACCCGACATACGGCACGTTCACCAATTCGAAAATACCTTGGATCGTCCCGTCTTCCCCATTCATACCGTGCAATGCCGGAAACGCCATATCGATCGTTATCTCCTTGGCAAATATTCCGCTTTTCTTCAAAACGAGCGTCTGATTTTCTGAACCCGTATCAACACAGTATCTCGGAAAACGGCCGAGTTTCTCCTCCCAGTCGCCTGCGGTAAAAAACTTCAGACTCCCCAAAACAGTTTCTGAAAACCACTGACCTTTTTTATCAATATAGACTGGTACAACACTATATCCAAGACGTTTTAGTTCACTAATAATAAATAGGCCGGTAATGATAGACACCTCGTGTTCCGGACTGCGGCTGCCGAAAAAAACCCCGACAATCATCTTGTTTTTCTCTGATTTCATACTCTTCTCATAGGACTTGGTATTTGACTTGTTTCCCTCCTCCCCTGCGAAGGGGAGGATTGAGGATGGGTAGAGAAATACTTTACGTTCTTAACCTCCCCCTGCCCCCTCCTTGGAAAGGAGGGGTGGAAAAACCTTCAAACACTAAGTTCTACTCTAGAAATAATTGTCAGTAAGATCATTTTGGAAAATAATCGTATCGCCTTTGCGGAGCACATGGGAAAGGTCTTTATGTGCCTCTTCTGTCGTATTATACACGGTATAGAGGGTATGCGCATGAGCCCGCAATTCCTTCTCGATAAAAGGCGTCATAGGGCTCTTGATGAGGAGAACGAGATCGACACTTTTGGAATACCATTCCCCTATCTGCCGATGAATCCGCACTGATTCTTTGCCCAATTCAACCAAGCCTGGAGTCAACACTACTTTTCTCCCCTTGGCCTGCTTGAGAAGTTCAATCCCGCTTTTGATACCAGCCACATTGCCATTATAGCTGTCATCAATCACCATGATATCAGTCGCAGCATTGTAGATGGGTTCCAATCTGTGAGCTATCGGCTGGATACTTTTCACTGCCAGAGCAATTTCTGGAATCGGTACGACAAGTTCTCGTGCCAACGCGGTACACAATAAAATGAGCGTGATATTGTGCGTTGCCAACAGCTTGGTCTCAAACGAAGTCCCTCGCCACTCGAATTGTAATCCTGCAAAATTTTCTTTCACCACGATGTTTTTTGCATCAGCCTGAGAAATTCCGATGTGCTTCGAAAGTGAAAAACGCTCAAAATTATTCCTGATATTTTCATCATCAAAATTGAGGAACGTTACTGTGCGAGTATGAAGAGGTAATTCGAATTTTGCATCGATAGTATCTTTCAAACTACCGAAACGCTCCAAGTGCGCTTCATTGATACCGGTCAGGATGGAATATTGAGGCAAAACCATCCGACAAATTTCTTTTATCTCGCCCTTCTTGTGTGCTCCCATTTCGACGATAAAAATTTTTCCCTTTGTAAATTCCTCCGAGTGATCGATGATAAAATCCGCAATTCCGATATCCGTATTGACGTTGTCCGGCGTTTTTATCACTGAGAATTGCTTACCAAGGATAGCGGCTAGAATTTCTTTGGTCGTGGTCTTGCCGTAACTCCCCGTGATACCGATCACCCGCACTCCGGATGCTCGCAGTATCTCTCTTGCCCGAGACACCTTTTTCCATTTGAGATACCGGCCAAACGGGAGAAGGAGAAGAAGCGCCGCGCCGATAAAAAAAGGAATGGTCATAATGCAGAGAGCCAGAACGACAGATCCCCCGACCCATCCGAAAAAAGAGAAGGCTGCTCCTGCCGCACCAGCGAAAAAGACCATGCTTATAGCCTGCAGGGCGCGCGCCTTCATTGTCCAAACGATTTTTTGGCGCTGCTCGAGCCGCCACCATGCCAGATGCGAGTAGCAAAAAGAGAGAAAACGCCAGAAATCATAGTTCTCGCTCTGTAAAATATAGATAAGATTTCGAAGAATCATGATTTTATTGCCCAATATCGAATTAACGTAGCCTATTCTTATTTGTCATTCCCGCGTAGGCGGGAATCCAGATTCTTGAAAGTATGCTCTATCCTGGATCCCCGCTTTCGCGAGGATGACAGAAAAATGAAGTTATTATTTGAAGGTATCACGATTTTATTGCTACTAAAAAGATTTTTTCAAAATCCGCCGGATTGTCGAAAAATACATAATGCCCGGCGCCAGAAATGATAAATAGCTCTGAGCCTTTGATAAGCGACTCTGTCAACTGGCCATCAGAGAGCGGCGCCACATCATCATTTTCTCCCCAGATGAGTGTCGTCGGTATTTTTATTTTTTCCATATCCCCCTGCAGATCTTCGCCGATATTCTTGCGGTAAATCTCCGTCAATGCTCCGGCCTGGATATAATCTTCCGAACCGATAGCCGTGTAAAAAGATTTCCTCACTCTCTCACGCAACTGAGAAAAACCCGGAAGAAATGATACAACTTTCAATGCTTTCGCCAGAATAAGATACAATAATTTTTTTACAGTTTTGCGCCGAATCCCGGCGCTACCGATGAGAATCAGTTTCTGCACGTCAGTATGCTCCGCGCAATATTTGATGGCGATATTGCCGCCGAAAGAATGTCCTACAAGAATCGGATGTCCGACATGCAATTTTTCGAAAAAATGCTTCAAAAAACTAGCGTAGTTTCCGATCGACCAGGCGGTAGACGGCATCTGGCTCTCCCCGAAACCTGGCAAGTCAAGCGCGATGACATTCTGGCATTTCTCCAAAGTTCTCGAAAAATGCGCCGCCTGCGACCCCCACCCATGCAGAAATGCCAAAGCCCCACTACCGGCAAAGTCGGCACTCTGATAGTACCGGATACTCAAATTATCGACGATGATGGTCTTTTTCTCGAGCATATTCACGTCCTGCAATTGTAACATGGAGGCTTAGCCAAAGGAAATATCAACATACTCCCCTATTACAGAGAGTTTTTGACTTGTGAATGTTTCCCACCACCTACAAGTTTTCACTGCTACAAAGCCTTCTCCTTTTGCTTTCCATATTTTTTATTCTTCCCTTTCTTTTTCATCTCCCTGCCTTCGTCAAGATTACGGACAGACGCAACAAGAAGTTTCTTCACCTCGCGGTCAAAATCAGAAATATAATTTTTGTCCTGCCCTTGGCGATACTTTGTGTATTCCTTCAATGCTAGCGTCTCGGCAATTTCGTGACTTACATTTCCGGCATCACCCAATATTTGTTTCTCGTTTAATTTCAGAAATGCATTCAATTTTTCTACCCAATCATTCATGTACATCAAAATGCCATTCCTGGCCTGCATTTCCGCAAAATCCAGATACATAGTAACAATCCTATTCAAGGAATCAAGTTCATTTTCATTCAAATAATTTTTTGCAATCACCACATCTTGCTCTCGGATCCTGCCTTTCGGAGAGTTTTTCCAAACAGTCAGTCCCATATGCGCTTTGGTACCATCTGCTCTTGTGCGGATTATCTCTGCGGCTGTCGCTCCGGTAATAGCAAAATGCAACTTATTCTGAACTGTTGCAAAAAATCGCTTGGTTATATCGCTGTCCGGGAAATAATCAGCGCTACAAAGCGCGTATATATCGGTAATCTTCTGATACATTCGTCTCTCGCTCGACCGTATGTCACGTATTCGGGCAAGTTGTTCCTCGAAGTAATCTTTACCGAAAATATTGTGAGGATCTTTGAGTCGTTCATCATCCATGGTAAAGCCTTTGATGATGTATTCTTTGAGCCTTTCGGTCGCCCAGATACGAAACTGTGTCGCTTGCGCGCTATTGACCCGGTATCCGACAGAAAGAATCGCATCGAGATTGTAAAACTTTGTCTTGTAAATCTTGTTGTCATCAGCAGTATGTTCCAAAACGGAACTAACTGAATTTTCCTTCAATTCCCCGCTATCAAAGATATTTTTGAGATGTTTGGTAATAGCCGGTCTTTGTACGCCGAACAAAAGAGCTATTTTGTCTTGTGTAAGCCATATATTTTCATCACGCAAAAATATTTCCACCTTCACTTTACCGTTTGGAGTGGTGTAGAGCAGAAACTCTGTAAAACTATTATTGGGAACGATTTGTCGACTCTTTTTTTTCATACTCTATTGTTTACTCTACTTACATATATAATAATACATCACATCATGAAAGTGTGTCAAACAACCCCATTCCAATACCACCCTCAAAGTCCGCGCTTTGGTAGTAGCGGATACTCAAATTGTCGACGATAATGGTCCTTTTTTCAAGCATAATCACGTTCTGCAATTGTAACATGATGGCTTAGTCAAAGGAAATTAATAAGAGCGGCAGACTTGTTAGTCTCCGCTCTTCGTTTCTCGTCCCCCCTATAGTAATTGTCTGCTTATCAGGTTGTCAGACCACCATAGATGACGATTTGGGAATGAAATGCCATTGTCCCGCATCGACCCTCTGAGTTGTGGAATTTCAAAGCAAACCAAGTTCCAGTAAATCGCGCTCCAGTCGGTCGGCAGATTCGAAGACGATTCCGGTCATGCCGAGAGTTCTTGCGACTTCGACATGACCCACCGTATCGTCAATGAAAACAACTTCCTTCGGACGACATTGCAGTATCTCAAAGGCCCTTCTGAAAATTTCTGGGTTGGGCTTGATCAGCTTGAGAGCCGAACTCGCAATGATCGGGTTGAAAAGGGATGCAAGATCACGTTTGATCACAATTTCCGCGATGAATTCCGCATTCACGTTGGAGAGCACCGAGACCTTGTGCTTCTCATTGAGCCGACGTGCAATCGCTACCACTAGCTCATTTACCACAACCCGAGCCATAAGATCTTGATGAACTCGCTCTACGGGATGATCAACCAATGCCGCCAATCCACGCTGGAACTCGACAAGGGTAATCTGTCCAGCATCAAGCAGATCTGCCAGCGCTAGCACATTCTGGAAAATCCCTTCCGTCACAGCAAGTCCCCGAACCCATTCAATTAGAGCTTTGTTACATACCACGCCGAACCAATCGAATACGATGTTCGCCACGATGGGCTCCTTTCAAAGGTTATTCAAAATAACTAGCCCTATACAGCAACTGTGGAGCCTAACAATTTTTTTATGATTTGTCAACCCAAACCTTCTACTTTTATTTTATATAAAGCAAAATATTACATATCAAAAACTCCCCTTACGGAGAGTTTTTCTCATTTCGGTATCATAATTCCACGGCCGTGGAATTATGATACATTCCGATTTCAACATGATTCATGATTCACAATTCGTGATTCATTTGCTTAGACTTCTATGACCACAGGCAAGACCATCGGTCGGCGTTCCGTCTTGGTAAAGAGGAACTGCCCCACGACTTCGCGGATCTGATTGCGGATCTGATCCCAATCGATGGAAGAGCCTCGGGACGTGTTGTCCTTCACAACTCTTTCCACTTTGCGCTTGGTCTCATTCACGAGATCAAAGTTTTCTTTCACATGGATGAAGCCGCGCGATGTAATCTGGATATTGCCGATGATGTTTTTCGTCTTGGAATCGATGATGACCGTGACAACCACCATGCCATCCTGAGCCAGCATCTGGCGATCGCGGAGCACCACATGCCCGATGTCGCCGATACCGAGACCATCGACGAAGACATAGCTGGCATCGGCTTTCTCCTTCAAGAGGTACGGCAGCCCTTTGTCTTCTTCCGGTACTTCCAGCACGTGTCCATTGTCCATCACGAAAACATTCTTCTCCGGATATCCCAAACGGTAGGCGATCCTGGCTGCTTCCACGATGAAGAAGTGATTGGCATACACCGGCAGGATATAGGTCGGCTTCACCTGACGGATGATCTCCTCGATTTCCCAGATAGTGCCGTGTCCGCCGATATGGATCTCCATGATTTCGCTGTGGATGACATTGTCGCACTTGCGATAGAGATTGTCCTTCAAGCGCTGAATGGTACGCTCATTCCCCGGAATGACCGAGGAAGAAAATACGATGGTATCATTCTTCTGCAATTTGATGAAGCGATGATTGTCCGTCACGATGCGCGTCAAAGCGGCATTGGACTCGCCTTGCGCCCCGGTGCAGATGACCACCACCTGCTTATCGGGATATTTGTGGAGATCCGCTACCGTAATGAACGTCTCATTTTTGGCTTTCAGATACCCGAGCTCTTTGGCCACTTCGATGTTCATCTTCATGCTATAACCTTCGATGGCTACCTTCTTGCCCACTTGTTCCGCATATTCGATAAGATACGCGATGCGGCGCACTTGCGAAGAAAACGTCCCGATAATGATGCGCCCGGGCGAGTTCTTGATCAGATTCTGCAGATTGCGGTGGACTTCCGTCTCAGACGGCGGCAAACCTTTCTTGATGGCACCGAGGCTTTCCAACATGAGAATGGTCGGCTGCGGCAAGGCTCCTAAATGATTATATTTG
>Ga0156211_130_pt2 | contig 10733 bp, 9 predicted proteins | sample RifCSPlowO2_12_FD_116151 | JGI IMG/M metagenome (GOLD analysis project Ga0156211, IMG submission 116151) | Candidatus Moranbacteria bacterium RIFCSPLOWO2_12_FULL_48_12 | reverse complement strand
CTTTGACAAATTTGTCTTTGATACTCGCCGCAAGCGGCGGGGAATTAGACCCTAATTGAGATTAAAATGCAAAATTAATCAATGCAAAATCAACTTTGAGTCTCGTATATTTTCATTTTGCATTGTCATTTTGATATTTGATATTTTATTTTTACATTTGTTAGCCAAATCATTTGGCTAACATGATGCTCCGTTTATACACTTCCAGATTCTCCAATACGATGCCGGTGCCTTTCACCACGCACAGCGCCGGATCATCCGCCACATAACACGGCACATTGATAGTTTTGGAAATAAGCTGATCCAGATGCTTGAGCCGGGCTGTCCCACCCGAAAGTACCATCCCCTTGTCCATAATATCCGCCGCCAATTCCGGCGGGGTTTCTTGAAGGACGGTTTTGATGACATTGATGATTTCCCTGAGCTCATCCTGAATAGCTTCCGTCACTTCATTGGAAGAAATAAGGACAGTCTTCGGCAACCCCCCCATCAGATCGCGGCCGCGTACTTCTACATGATCCTCCTTCACCTGAGCGATGGCTGATCCTATTTTTATCTTGATTTCCTCTGCCGTCCGATCACCGATAGCCAGACTATATTTACGCTTGATATAATCGGAAATGGCCTGGTCGATCCGATTGCCGCCGACGCGCGCGCTGTGCGCCGCCACGATACCGCCGAGAGAGATGATAGCGATCTCCGATGTGCCGCCGCCGACATTGATGATCATATTCCCCTGCGCCGCATGAATCGGGATACCCGCGCCTATTGCCGCCAAAATCGGTTCCTTCACCACATACGCCGCTTTGGCACCGGCCTTGAGCGCCGCATCAATGACGGCGCGCCGCTCCGTCGACGTGACCCCGGCCGGAATAGAGAGGACCACTTCCGGACGGAAAAAACGAATCCGGCCGCTCACGCGATTCAAGAAATATTTGAGCATCGCCTCCGTCACGCGGTAATCGGCAATGGCTCCATCCCGGAGTGGCTGACTGGCGACAATCGTATCCGGTGTGCGGCCCAGCATTTCCTTGGCTTCGTTCCCGACAGCCAGCACCTTGTTCTCAAGCAAAGAAATCGCCACCACCGAAGGTTCATTGACGACGACTCCTTTGCCCGGCACGAATACCAGGGTATTCGTCGTTCCGAGATCAATACCGATTTTTCGTACAAACATCGATTTCATATTTTTCTTTTTACAAGTCTACTCGACGGATAGCGGCACCGATTTTCTGCAAACGCTCTTCGATACGTTCGTAACCGCGATCCACCTGATAAATATCTTCGATAATCGTCTTCCCCCGAGCGACCAGAGCGGCGATAATAAGCGTAGCCCCTGCGCGCAGATCAAAACTTTTTATAATGGTTCCCTTTAGCGGCGTCCTGCCTGAAATGATGGCTTGGTGCGGATTGAGAATCGTCGCTTTGGCTCCCATCTTCTGGAGCTCAGGAATATAGTTGAAGCGCCCCTCATACAGCGTTTCGAAAATAAGCGTCTCTCCTTCGGCCTGCGTCGCGAGCATCCCGAAGAGCGCCTGCGTCTCGGTAGGAATTCCCGGATACGTGCGCGTATCAATTTTTGAAACAGCCCGCAATTTCTTGGCCGGATGGATCGTAATCTCGTTTTTCTTCACGGTGAAGCGAACCCCGAACTCCTCAAGTTTCTCGAGGACAATATCCAAATGCTCTTCCCGGGCATTGACAACCGTGATTTCGCTCCCGGTCGCCGCCCCGAGAATGAGGAATGTCGCAGCTTCGTTGTGATCAGGAATAATCGTGTAGATCGCGCCGGAAAGCTGCTTCTTGCCTGTTATCCGGAGCGTGTGGGTTCCTAGTCCTTCGATCTGCGCGCCCATTTTTTCGAGAAAATGCCCGAGGTCTTCGACATGCGGTTCGCAGGCGGAGATTTTTATCTGTGTGGTATCGGAAAGCGTCGCGGCCAGAAGCATCGCGTTTTCCGTGGCCGTCACAGAAAATTCTTTGAGCACGATGTCGCCAGCGTGCCTCCCTCTCGCATCGACAGCATATCCTTTTTCATCCGAAGCGATCTTCACCCCAAGTTTTGTCAGGGCATCGATATGGGTTTCTACCGGACGCGCCCCGATGACACACCCGCCGGGCTGCCGCAAATGGAATTTTCCGAAACGGCCCGCGAGCGCTCCCAAAAGGAAGATCGATGAGCGCAAACGTTTGACTTTTTCCTGATCGATTTTTTTCGGATCAATCGCCCGAGCATCGATCATCACCGTTGACCGCCCCTGCCACTGTATCGTCGCACCCATGCTTTCCAGGATTTCCAGCATGCGGAAAACATCCTCGATACGAGGGATATTCTTCAAAACACACGGTTCTTTGGTGAGGAGTGTCGCGGCAATGATAGGCGTCGCCGCATTCTTCAGCCCCGATACGGCGATGCGCCCCTTCAGCCGTTTTCCTCCCTCGATTTCAAAAACTTCCATATTGCCCAGTATAGCCGAGAACAAGCTTTAAATCAATGAATCCCGCACTATGCAGGATACAACCACAAAGGTATACTCTTGATGTCTGGAAGAAAAAGTTTTGACACCACCATCATGAAAAAGCGATAATGCGGGATGAAAAAGACCGCTAGAGCATTAGCGGCCTATCTGGCCTCTGTATCGAGAGGCCAAGGCAAGAGAACTTGCCTTGTTGTTGGTAAAAACAAAGGTTTTTGTTTTTTGCCTGCCTGCCGGTAGGCAGGTTTTTGTTTTTGTTTTTGTTAAAGGACTCTTTTCTTTCCCCAAAAGAAAGCCGAATTTTCGATGGCCGTTATACCTACTTCCGACGGCCGTCTAAAGTAGGTATACCTGTATATCACGTCAAGATTCTCTCTTGGAAAAAGAAAAACGGACGTTTCACCCCGGAAACACCCGCCGTTCTGGCAAAGTTCGCTCAACTCTAGTCGAGGCGTCCCGCCTTCAAACTTGTACACCCAGTATAGCACGTTTTACAGCCCCTGTCAATCCCGTTAGAGCTCTGACTAGCAAGGCTCAAGATTTAGATTTCTCTACACTTATAAATAGCCTGCAAGAAATGAGTGGGGTTGGCAGAACTCTAACGGGATCAAAGGTCAGCTCTTTTGTCTGCGTAAATAATCATACGCGGACAAGGCGGCCACCACGCCGTCGCCGGCGGAAATATTGTTCTGTTTGTAGGGAGCGTCAGAGGCATCACCGGTCGCAAAAATGCCGGGTTTGGATGTCGCCTTGGTACGATGGTCAAGGATGATTTCTCCACGTGGGTTGAGGTCGAGCAAGTCTCTCACAAATTCCGTATTGGGTACCATCCCGATTTCCACAAACACGCCATCCAGAGGCATGGTTTTTTCTTCGCCGGTCTGGGCATCTTTATAGGTCAGCCCGACCACGTTCGTTTCGCCGAGCACCGCTTGCGGCAAAACATTGTACATCACCTGGACTTTTTCCGATGCCAAGACTTTTTCCTGCGTCACCGGATCGCCCTTGAGGACACCGGAGCGCACGAGAAGCGTGATAGCGGATGCATAAGGAAGCAAATCTTCCACCGCTTCCAGTCCCGCATTGCCTCCGCCGACAACCGCGACTTTTTTCCCGCGAAAAAATGGCGCATCGCACGTCGAACAATAGACGACGCCCTTGCCTTTGAATTTCTCCTCGCCGGGAATATCCAGGTAGCGATGCCGGCCGCCGGTCGCGATAATGATAGTTTTCGTCTCATACTGTTTGTTGTCAGTTGTCTTCACTATATAGTGACCGTCTTTTTCCGATACAGCAGTCGCTTGCACTCCCGTGATAATCTCAATCCCCTCCTGCGCTCGCAGATGTTTTTCAAGCATCCCTGCAAACTCCCAGCCAGAAATCGAAAGCGTGCCTATCCAGTTCTCGATGCTCGCCGACACCGCCGACTGGCTCTGAAAATGTTCCGTGATGAACAGCGCCTTCAATCGCTTGCGCGCTATATAGATTCCGGCCGCCACCCCTCCCGGTCCCCCGCCTATTATGACAACGTCATACATACATTTTCCGATTAGCTTTTTAGTAAATTTCTTCTTTCTCATTCAGAAGAATTAAGAATTGTGAATTATGAATCATGGTTTTTCGTATTCCGCTCCGCGGAATTCTTGATTCGTTATTCTTGATTCCTGATTCTAACCCCGCCCTCGATCCTGCATCGCTTGGGCCACCCTCTTCACAGCCAGCGCATACGCCCCCATCCGCACAGAGGTATTATAGCGCTCTTTTTCATTCCACACCGCATCAATTGCCGTTTCCATCTTCTCTTTCAGTTTGACATTGATGTCCGTCTCTGTCCAGAAGTAGTTTATCGCGTTCTGCACCTGCTCGAAATACGAAACCACGACGCCGCCGGCATTGGCTAAGATATCCGGCACTACCGTCACGCCCTTCCCGAGGAGAATCTCTTCCGCCTCAGGTGTCGTAGGACCATTGGCAATTTCCACGATGATTTTCGCTTGCACGGCCTCCGCATTTTCTCTATGGATCGCGTTTTCCAGCGCCGCGGGCACCAAAATATCCGCCGGAAGAGAAAGAACCGCCTCGCTCGGGAGCTTCTCACATCCTATACAAGTTTTCAAAGTACCGGTTACGCGCTTGTGTTCATCCACTTCTTTCACATCAAGGCCGGCGCTACGATACACGGTTGATTTCGAATCGGCGATAGCCACTACCCTGTAGCCAGATTTCTCAAGCATATGTGCCAAATGGCATCCGCCATTGCCGAATCCTTGGATCGCTATGGTTGATTCTTTCCCAAGATGCAGTTTCGCGGCCGCCCGCTCCAAGACATAGAAAGCCCCCTGGGCCGTCGCATAGTCCCGGCCGAGCGACCCGCCAATAGACAGCGGTTTTCCGGTAATCACTCCGGGAGAGCATTCTCCCGGAAGCATTTCATATTCATCGAGCATCCAGCCCATTGTCCGAGCGTCTGTCGAAACGTCTGGCGCCGGAACATCTCTGTTTTTTCCTACCAAAGGATATATAGCTCGCATATAACCACGAGAGAGAGCTTCCAACTCCTGATCAGAAAGTCCTTTGGCATCCACTACCACGCCACCTTTGCCGCCGCCGAGAGGAATATCCACGACGGCTGTTTTCCACGTCATCCACATCGAAAGAGCCATCACCTCTTCACGCGTCACTCCCGGATGGAAACGGATACCGCCCTTGTACGGCCCGCGGGCATTGTTGTGCTGCGAGCGGTAGCCAGTAAATATTTTTGTCGTACCGTCATCCATCTTGACCGGTATGGCTACTTCAATCATCCGGTCGGGATACAGCAAGCGCTCAAAAATATTCGGGTTGATTTGGAGTATCGCCTGTATGTTCACCAGCTGCTGCCGGGCGGACTCGAGAGGGTTGTTCACAGATAAATAAAAATTAAAAAATCAAAATGCAAAATGGCAATGAAAAATGTAAAGTGGTTGGAACGAAGAATGATTTAAACATTTATTCGTTTTGAATTTTAATCTGTGGTTTTAAGTTTTGATTTTTAAATTTTGCATTTGAAAAAACTACTGCATTTTGAAAAGATTTTTCAGATAGGCCTCATCGATTTTCTTCCGGCCGTCCCATTTGCAGAGGATATCGTCTTTCAGAAGCTCTACGCCGAGCATCGCCACTGCCTCACGAATGGCCGAAATCTGCGTGATCACATCCAGACACTCCTTCCCGCCCTCCACCATCCGGCGCACGCCGCGGAGCTGCCCTTCGATACGCGCGATACGAGAAAGCATCTTGGCTCTTTCGCTTTTGGCTGTCTTGCCTAATGTCATAAGTATAAGTGATAAAAAATACCCTATAGGGGTATATTACATGCTATGCTTCAGAGTGTCAAGAGCTTTTGATATATACTCAAAAAAGGAAAGGCTAGCGATTTTTAAAATTTCTAATTTTCAATTTCTAATTTCTAAATAACACGTTAACTTCTAAACAAAAGATAAACGCGACGCCCCCAACAGGCAAAAAATTGCTTTTAGTTGTTGGACAAAATTATACTTCAAATGCTTTCCACTGCTTTCTTAAACTGTTCTCCGCGGTCGAATTCATTCTTGAAAATTCCGAAGCTCGTCGCTCCGGGAGAGAGGAGGACGATATCGCCCGGCTCGGCATTCCGAGAAGCCAATTCTACCGCCTTCCCCATACTCTCCACCACCTCGAAGGGCCGCCCCTTTTCTTCCGCAGGCAATTCCCCCTTCAGCGCCTGTAAAAGCTTTTCCGTCGCCTCCCCTTTGAATAGGATCAACCCTTTGGAACGCTTGAGAATTTCTTTGGCCAACAAACCGAAATCCAGGCGCTTATCGCTCCCTCCCGCGATGAGAATGACTGGCTCCGTGAAGGAACGCAGTGCGGCAATAGCCGCTTCCGGAATCGTCGCCGCCGTATCATTGTAATACTGCACCCCTTTTTTCTCGCCTATATGTTCCAGATGATGCGGCAACCCGGCAAAACTTTCTACCCCGCCCACGATCTGTTTCGGGGATACTCCGTAAGCCAGTGCCGCGGCCACCGCCGCCGCGACATTGCCCACGTTATGCTCGCCCTTGAGAGGAATGCTTGAGAGGGGCATGAGCTTCTGCGTTTCACCCTGTCTGCGTATGTATATTGTTTCCTCGTTCACCCAGACACCGTCACCATCGATCTCCCGGCTCCCGGAAAACCAGATGAGTGATCCCTTGGCATCTTGCGCCAGAGTGCGGATCTCCACATCATCGAAATTGGCGACCAGAGTATCTTTCTGTTTCTGGAACAAGAAAATATTTTTCTTGTCAGCAACGTACGCGGCCATTGTCTTGTAGTAATTGAGATGATCCGGATAGATATTCGTCAAAACGGCCATGTGCGGGCTTTTTTTGATGCGCCCGAGTGCTGAAAGCCGCCAGGAGGAAAGCTCGAACACGACAACGCTTTCCGGCGTGATATTTTTCAGCGTGCTTAAAACCCCCCCCTGCCCGATGCCCACCCGAACCACACTCTTTCCGGCTTTCTCCAATATATGCGCAATGAGCGCCGTCGTAGTCGTTTTTCCTTTGGTCCCCGTCACACCGATGATCGACGCTCGGCACAGCGCAAAAAAGATGCTCGAGTCCATTTCTACCGGCACGCCATGCTTTTCCGCCAGCTTCACATATTCATTCGTCCAAGGGATGATGGGGTTTTTGATCACCATATCAACGTGCGTGAAATTCTCCGTCCTGTGCTGCCCGAGCACGTATGTCACATTCTTATACTTCGCCAGTTTTTGGAGCGACGTCTCCAGCTCTTCGCGCGACTTCATATCAGTCACGATAATCTCACGCGCGCCGTGCTCCGCGAGAAATTTCACCGTCCCCACGCCCCCCGTATTGAGACCGAGGCCGAACACCGTAATCCGCTTGTCTTTGAAAAATGATTCTTGCAACATAATCCACGTCCATTACGAATATCCTCTATTTTACACCCTTCCCATATTAAAAAGTATTCCTTACAAAGAACACTGAAGATAAAAGTGTAAAAATCAAAATGGAAAATGACAGATCAAAATACAAAATTACTAATGCATTCTAAACTTTGCATTTTGCATTGTCCGCCTCGGCGAAGGCCTTAGCCAGCCTCGACGTCTAGGCGGGCGAGACGGGTCATTTTGATTTTTTATATTTAATATTTTCATTGTCTTTCACCACTCCAGCCAGCCCTTCTTCCGCCTGAGCACGATTCCGCGCCGTTTTCCGGAAAGTAGCTCCCCCGCTTCCATCACCAGAGAACCATTGACAAGCAGGGAAGAAATCCCCGTCGCGTACTGATACGGAGCCTCCATCGTAGCCCGATCGGCGATAGTTTCCGGCTGAAACACCACTATATCAGCGAAATACCCCTCCTGCAAGAAACCTCTTTTTTCCAGCTGGAACTTCCGGGCCGGCTTGCCGCTCATCTTGTGCACCGCCTCTTCCCAAGAGAGCGCCTTCTGGTTGCGCACATATTCGGAAAACACCTTGGGAAACGTCCCGAAATTGCGCGGGTGCACCAGCTCTCCGGTCTTGGCGTGCAAGGCTCCGTACCCGACGCCATTGCTCGAAATGATGGAAAACGGATGCTGAATGGCTTTCAAAACATTCTTTTCCGAAAGCACTTCCGAAGAAACGATCGCCCGGCCATTGCTCGCTATGAGAAAATCAAGGACGGTCTCTTCCGGAGATGTTCCTTGCAATGCTGCGATTTCGGAAATCTTGCGCCGCGACAGCATCTTGCTCAAAGTCGACGAAGCGATGATGATTTGCGAATAATCAGTTTCTTTCTGGCGCATATCTCGGAGCACGGTATTCCTGACACTCGAGTCCTTCAAACGCGCGAGCATCATCTTGCGCCCCTCTTGCGTCACCCATTCCGGCAGGAGCGTATACAAGACCGATCCGGTCGCCGTGTAGGGATAGACATCGAAGCTTATCTTGATGTCGCCGAGCGCCGCCGCTTCGATGAGATTGAAAGCTTCATCCATGAGATGCCAGTTGTTTCTGCCCACCGCCTTGAGATGCGAGATATGGAGCGGAGCCTCGGCATCCCGGGCAACCGTGATCGCTTCCTCGACTGATTTCACCAGATCCCCTCCCTCGTCGCGCACATAGGTCGCATATATCCCGCCTTGAGAGACCACCGTTTTGGCAAGCGTCAGAAGTTCCCGCGCCCCCGCTCCACGCGCGTGCGTATACATGAGTCCGGTAGACAGCCCGATGGCGCCTTCTTTCAGGGCGGTCTCGAGCATCCTTTGCATAATTTCAATCTCCTCCGGCGTGATGGTGCGTGTCTTATCTTTCATTGCGCCGCGCCGGATCGTCCCATGCCCCACCAACGTAGCGAAATTGACCGCCGGGCGGCGGCGTTCGATCTCTTGCAGAAAATCCTTCATGGAAAGCCAATTGAAATTGATTTTCTCCACATCCGTCCATTTTTGGATGGAGCGGATGATTTCCACGCCAGAGAGCGGCGCCAAGGATGAGCCGGAATTGCCGCCGATGATCGTCGTCACGCCCTGATAGAGAAGGCTCTCCAATTCCGGATGAGCCAAGAGCTGCCAATACGTATCAGAATGATTGTTGACATCGATAAAACCCGGAGCGACATACTGCCCCGCCGCATCGATCACGCGCCCCGCCCGTGCCTGCGCCAGATCGCCTATCGCGGCAATCGAACCTTCTCTCACCGCGATGTCCGCCTGGTACATCGGCCGGCCGCTGCCATCGATGACGGTCCCATTTTTTATCAAAATATCATACATACTTTCCTTGTATCTGTTCAGAGCCTGTTTGAAAGGTTTCTCTGAACTTTACTTCTCTTTTTTCGGCTCTGTAATTTCCTTCACCTGAAACATGAATGGCTTATCCTGCTGGAGCAGTTTCGGAATAAGGAACATAATATCCACTGCCTCTTTGAGGTTCTTCACTTTCTCCAATGCCCCTCTTTTCGCTATGCCTATCATTTCATCATAATCCGCCATACTGGGCTGAATAAATCTGACATTGCGATAATCCTGTTTCACCGCTGTCAAAAGAACTTTCGACGTTCTCGCTTCCGGCAGCATCTCGGCGATGGCGTTTCCAGAATTGCGCGGATTCTTCAGAGAAACAACCCGCATATTGAAATCCTCATCTTTTTTAAGCGTCTCCTTGTCAGCATAATGCATCGCATAGGCCGGATCTATTTCTGCCACTTTCAGCATAAATGCCTTATTTTTTTTGGCATCCAGCGGCATACTCTGAAGAAGCGTCCCGAGGGACTCGACATTGTCTTTCAGCTGATCAAAATAACGTTGAAACCCGCTACCGCCTTCGATGTCGTCGCTTTGGATCTTCTCGTTCCCATACCCTCCATCGACGTGAATCTTGATCGGCTGCGGAGAAACTTCGGCCACGGCCGCTTTTTTCCCGTCCGCCAAGGTCACCTCTTCTTCCGGGACGACAGCCGGAGCCGCTGCTTCTGGCTCTGGCTTCGGATGTTCCTTTTCAGGGATAGTCTCTGCTGCGGCTGACAGAGGAGGAACGGGCGCCAGCACGGGCTCCTCTTTCCGAAGAAGATCCGCCCCGCCCGCTTCTTCCAATTCTTTTTCCAATGCTCTCCGCTTCGCAACCAGAATCAAAAGATCATCGTCTGGCTTCTCGGGAGAAATAGATTTATTGAGCTCTTCGATTTTTTTGGAAATGGCCACTTTCTTCTTTTCTGCCGCTTTCAGATTTTCGGCGGCTTTCCTTTCCCGTTCCAAGCGAGCCTCTTCTTCTTTCTGCACCTTTTCATATTCATGTTCCACATCGGCCAGCCGTTTGCGCTCAGCCAGAAAACGCAGGATCTCGTCATCGGAAAGCGTACCGAACCGTATTTCAGCGATTTCTTGCAACCGCTTTCTATTTTCTCCCGGAGAGTTTTGTCCCTGTATCGTCTTTGTCATACTTCTTTTTCCACAAGATTTACCCGATGAGCGCCGCCATCTCTACCAGACGATTGGCATATCCCCACTCGTTGTCATACCACGCAACCACCTTGACGAGATCGCCGCCCACCACCTTGGTGAGCGTCAGATCAACGATGCTCGAATACGGGTTGCCGATAAAATCCGATGACACTAGCGGCTCTTCCGTGACGGAGAGCACCGAGGCATAGCGCGGATCACTGGCCGCATTTTTCAAAGCCTGATTGATTTCTTCTTTGGTCGTTTTGCGTTTCAGAAGAAAAGTACAGTCCGAGAGCGAC
>Ga0156211_111_pt1 | contig 10973 bp, 9 predicted proteins | sample RifCSPlowO2_12_FD_116151 | JGI IMG/M metagenome (GOLD analysis project Ga0156211, IMG submission 116151) | Candidatus Moranbacteria bacterium RIFCSPLOWO2_12_FULL_48_12 | reverse complement strand
CCTTGGATATCAAGGAAAAGAGAGTGTTTTTGCGAAATTCGAAAATGAGATTGCCAAAGAAGTGCTCGCGACATCTGTGCAAAAAGGCGATCTCTCTGACTCTGAATACCATGAAACTGTTGAGTTGGATGGTGAGCAATTTACCTTTGAACTCAGGCGAGTATGACGAACAAAAGGCAGGAAATTCAGGGAACAGGGATTGATACCGAGTCGATTCTTGAAGAAAATAAACTTCAATTAGTAGAAACCGGATTTTTCCGTAGGAAACAGAATATTATGAAAGTGAGGGACAAAGATGACAATTCTCTCATTTTGAAAACGGGAAGAATTGAAAAGTTTCAGACTTCCTTGTTTGAGGTCGCGCGAGCGATTGAAGAGAAGTTATCGTTTAGAGTTCCGGCAATTATACAGCAAGGTGAAGGATGGATCCTTCTTGAAGAAATAGAAGGGAAATTGCTTAATGATTTTTATGGAGAAAAACCGGAATGGTATGTCGAAGTGAGTAAGAAAATCGCGGATGATTATCAGCTCGTCATTCAAGAAGTACAGAAGACGTTGGCACTCGGGGATCTTCTCTCTGAAGGCAAAGAATGGTTTTCATCTCGTCTTGAAACGTGGGGGAGGCCGATTGTCGATGCTGGTCTTATTGATACCGCGTTGCTCGAAAAAATCAAAAAAGATTTTGATGAAGTGACCGCAAAGAATGGCGAAGATTTTTTTGGTTGGTTCCACGGAAATATTATCGGCGATCACATCATTGTTTCCGGAGAGAATTTGTATCTGCTTGATCTCGATGCGGTACCTCGGCCAGGAAGGGGATATTATGATTTTCTTCGAGCGCTAGACTTTATGCTTCTCAAAGAAGAGGGTGGCACAGCTGCTGATCAGATTTCGCAGTGGATAAGGCGGTGTCTTTCCGATTTCAACGAGTATGAAGTGAGACTAGTTTTTGCATTGAGAAATATTGGTATTCTCGGATGGGACATTTTGCACGAAAAAGTAGAATATGTCCGCGGTGGTATTGAAATGAAGAAACGGCAAGCTTTGAAATTTATCAAAAGAGAATACTAAGATTTTCCTGATTCATAATTCCTGATTCATAGTTTACTCAACAATGGAACTCCGCTACAACGCTATCGTGCTGAAGAAAAAAGAGGTGGGGGAAACCGACCGGTTGTATATGCTGTATACGCAAGAGCAGGGCAAGGTGCAATTGGTGGCCAAAGGGGTGCGCAAGTCGGAAGCCAAGCTGGCGGGTCAGTTGGAAACGCTTATGCAAGGGCTCATCATCGTCGTGAAGGGCAGGGGTACGGGGAAAATAGCCGGAGCGGTGGCGGAAAAGAATTTTCCTCATCTGCGTACCGATGTGGATATCCTGAAACGAGTCCTCGAAACGATCAATATCTTCGACCGGCTGGTAGACTTCGATGAGCCGGATGCGGAGCTTTTTTCGTTGCTGTCGACGTATCTGACGCTCGCCAATGATTTAGCGGGAGAAAGGAAGAAAGAGAAGATATCACTGCTTACGGAAGGGTTCCTTTTCCAGCTCTTCGCGCATCTCGGGTATCGGATCGAAACGGGCGTCTGCGCGGTATCGGGGAAAAAACTGCATTCCGGCGAACAGCACTTTTTCAGCCCGAGCGCCGGGGGGATGCTCATGGGGGAGCACTCGCACGGAGCAGAAAACGCTTTTCCCGTGAGCGAGAATACGATCAAGCTGATCCGTCTCTTTCTCGGCAATCGTTTGGAAGTTTTGTCTCGTGTGCAGGCAGAACCCAGAGAATTGCGCGAAGCGGAGCAGATCGCCACGTGGTTTTTCCAGTGGATAGAACGTTGAAAAAGAATTAGGAATTGAGAATTAGGAATTACGAATAATCAAATCTCTTTTGTCATAGTCCTAATTCATAATTCTTGATTCATGATTCTTCGACACAGATTGTAGAGAAGGCTCATTTCTGGTAAAATTGGAACAAAGAAACAAAATTTTCATATATATTGGTATGGGTCTTGAAGAATTGAACGAAAAATTGCACGGACGCGATATTCATCTCGACCGCGCTCGACCGCACACGGCCTTCGACCCCGGACAAGCGGCGGCTGATCCGAGTGTCGAAGAGCAGTTCTACAGAACAGAAGCCTGGCAGGCTCCGGCAGTAAAAAAGCCTCTGTCGCCGCAAGAGCTGGTGTTTGAGGATGTTTCAACGCGGCGGCGCCGGAGACGGATCGCGCTGGTGCTGGGGAGCATAGCGGGGCTGGTGCTTCTCGGAGGGATTATATTCAAGGTACGCTCGATGCTTTTCGATGAGAGGAGCGTTGCCATATCCATCACCGGGCCGAAAGACGTCGCGAGCGCCGAAGAAACGATCTTTACGGTCACGTACGCCAACAAAAATTGGGCCGGGCTGACCAATGTCGCTCTCGTTCTCTCCTATCCGGAATCGTTTCATCTGCAGACCGGAAATTCTGCAGAGATAAAGAGTTCTCTGGCCGAAATTCCCATCGGGCAAATCAAAGCCAATACGGATGGGAAAGTGCTCATCAAAGGAAAGTTCTACGGATCGCGAGGCGACCCCGCATATCTCAAGGCAACGCTCCGTTATTCGCCGAAGAACGTCTCGACCGTTTTTGAAAAGACAGCGCAATTCGGCGTCAATGTGGTCTCCTCGCCTTTATCGTTTGAAATTACGGCGCCGCTGGAACTGGCAACAGGCCAGGATGTGGAGTATGTCGTCGATTATAGCAATAAGAGTGATGTACCATTTTCCAACCTACGCGTGAAAATGGAGTACCCTGAGGGGTTTCAATTCGTCAGTGCGGAACCGAAGCCGTCGGAAGGGCAGTCCGTCTGGTACATCGGCGATTTTGGTGTGCGTGCCAATGGAAAAATCGTCGTTCGTGGCGTGCTTTCCGGTGAGCAAGAAGAGCAGAAGCGCGTGCATGGGATGATCGGCTTTTTCCAGGGTGAAGGAAAGTTCGTGGCGTATGCGGAAAACGAACGCCAGACGCGCATCATCTCCTCTCCGCTCTCTATTTCCCAGACAGTCAACGGCTTGACGGACATCGCTGTCAATCCGGGAGATATTTTGCGGTATGTGATCCGCTATAGAAACGACGGCAATATCGGTGTGCGTGATGCTATCGTTACCGTAGATATCGATCCGACAGCGCTGGATATGAGCCGGCTGGTATTGCCGAATGGCGCGTATGATGCGGCTCGCAAGATGCTTATCTGGAAAGCTTCTGATATTCCGAATCTCGGGAGGCTGGAACCCGGGACGGGAGGCGAAATATCCTTTTCCGTTCCGGCGGCGAAGACGCTTGCGGCAGTCGGCGATAAGAATCTCTCCATCGTATCCGTTGCCAAGATCGATAGTCCGGATTTACCGACGCCGCTTGGGTCGAACAAGATTATCGGCAGCAATACGCTCTATGTGAAATTGAATGCGCTCGTCAGTATGGGCATCAAGGTGTTGTATGATGATACTGCGTTTCCTAACAGCGGCCCCATTCCGCCGAAAGTCGGACAGGCAACGAATTATACGCTCCATGTGAGTGTCGCCAATTCTTCCAACGATCTCAAGCAAGCGCGCGTTGTGGCGACCCTTCCGACAGGTGTGAAGTACGGCGGGAAATTCGCCCCGTCGGGAGAAACGGTAGCATTCAATGATCGGACGAATGAACTGATTTGGGATTTGGGAACCTTTTTCGCTACTGGGTCTATGCCCCGCGAACTGGCTTTTCAAGTAACGACGACACCGAATGTGAGTCAGGTAGGCAAGCCGCTTGTTTTGGTAGCAGGCGTTATCTTTACCGCGCAGGACACGTTTACCCATCAGGATATCCGTGTGGAAAAGGGTGAACAGAACAATTATCTTTCCGATGACAAAACATACAACTTCACACCCAATGAGGTGCAACCGGCCGATTAAACAGCTTTACGATGGCAAGAACATGTCAGCATGGCAACAACAAAAAAATATAGGCAGGCGTCGGGTAGGCGAACTTGCCACGAAGTCCGGAGTTATTCATACTCCGTTTTTTATGCCGGATGCCACGCGCGCGGCGGTGCGGGGAGTCACGTCAGATGAGCTCGAGATGAGCGGGACAGCGGCGCTCGTGGTGAATACGTACCATCTGATGCTTCAACCAGGTGTAGATATAATTCGAAAAGCTGGTGGCCCTGCCCGCAATGCTACGCATAGCGTTGCAGGCGGCGGCATTCACGCCTTTATGCGTTGGAACAGGCCGATTCTTTCTGATTCGGGGGGTTATCAGATATATTCGCTTATCCACAAGAATCCCCAGATGGGCCGGATCACGGAGGAAGGCGCGGAATTTCGCTCGGTTCTCGATGGAACCAAACATTTGCTCACGCCGGAGCGGGTCATACAGATCCAGTTTGATCTCGATGTCGATATGATGGTGGTTCTCGACGACCCGCGACCCAACAGTGCGCCGAAAACGGAAGTAGGGGAGGCGGTGGAGCGGACGCTCCGTTGGGCGAAGCGTTGTAAGGCGGAATATGAAAAACAGGTCGTCTTGCGCGGACTGACGGAAAAAATACGTCCGCTTCTTTTCAGTGTGGTGCAAGGCGGGATGTTTCGGGAGTTCCGCAAGCGCTGTGCGGAAGGACTGATTGAGATCGGCTTCGATGGATACGGCTTCGGCGGCCGGCATATCGATGAGGAGGGAAATTTTTTGGAAGACATCGTCGGTTATACCGCTTCGCTCATACCGGAGGACAGTATGCGTTTCGCGCTCGGCGTTGGAACGCCGGATGATATTGTCCGGTGTCATGCGCTCGGCTGGGATATGTTTGATTGCGTGATTCCGACGCGGGAAGGGAGGCATGGCCGATTGTTTGTATGGAAAAAAAGTGGTGTCATCTCGACCGAAGCGGAGAGATCTGAATTATTATCTACAGTCAGAGATCCTTGCGCCACCGCTAAAGCCTATGGCGACACGCGGTCGACTAACGCAGAGGACGACGAAGCGTCGTTTTATTCAACCATCAACATCCAGAACGAGCAGTTCAAGGAGGATTTTGCCAGCGTGGATCCGGCGTGCGATTGCGAACTGTGTACGAAGTATACGCGCGCTTATCTGAAGCACCTCTTCAAAGTCGGCGAACCGCTGGCTGGTCGTCTGGCGTCACTGCATAACCTCTGCTTCTATGCGAAGCTGATGGAAAAATTACGTAATTAATTACGTAACTCTTTACGTAATAAAGCACATGTTTTTTCAGCGAGTACCACTAATTATGCAATTGCACAAAATGTGGTACTTGCTCAGAACTCCAAAGAATGGCCAACGATTAGGCGGGGTTGGCGCGGGTTGAAAAAAGGCCGAAAGCCCTGTATCATGGTATTATTGTTATTGTTAAAGAGTTCCCTTTACTGTAGGGTAAACTGTTGTTTTTGTCTGCTATATGGCTGAAAAAAGTCAGGAATTGATGGAAAAAATAGTGGCGCTATGCAAGCGGCGCGGATTCGTGTTTCTATCGTCTGAAATTTACGGGGGTTTTTCCGCCGTGTATGATTATGGCTCGTACGGGGTAGAGTTGGCGAACAATATCAAGGATGCTTGGTGGAAGTATATGGTGCAGATGCGCGAAGACATCGTGGGACTGGACGCCGCGATTTTCATGCATCCGAAGGTCTGGGAAGCTTCCGGGCATGTGAGCGGCTTTGCTGATCCCTTGGCGGAATGTCGGAATTGCCATGTGCGTGTTCGTGTGGATCATCTGCTTGAAGAAATCGGTATTGCCGCTGATGAGAAAATGAGTGAGACGGAGATCAATGCTCTGTTCAATCAAAACAGAGAGAAGATAGGTTGTCCGAAATGCGGGAAGAAAGATTTTACCGAAGCGCAAAAGTTCAACCTCTTGGTGAAGTCGAATCTGGGAAATTTTACGGATGAGTGGATGGATGAACCCGTGTATTTACGAGGAGAAACGTGCCAGGGGATCTATGTCAATTACAAGAATGTTCTCGACTCGAGCCGGGTCAGGATTCCTTTCGGCATCGCTCAGATCGGCAAGGTTTTCCGCAATGAGATCACGGCGCGGCAATTTATTTTCCGCACGCGCGAATTCGAACAGATGGAAATGCAGTATTTCACCCACCCGGCGCAAGAAATGGAAGCGTATGAAAAACTGAAAGAATACCGCTTCCAATTTTATCTCGATCTCGGAATGAAGGCAGAAAATCTCCGTTGGCACAAGCATGAGAATCTGGTTTTTTATGCCAAGGAGGCTTATGATCTCGAATATAATTTTCCGTTCGGTTTCAAGGAGCTCGAAGGCGTTCACGCGCGCGGGGATTATGATCTTACCCAGCATGCAAAGTTTTCCGGGGTAGCACTTGATTACCTCGATCAGGCTACTGGCGAGAAATATGTGCCGCATATCGTGGAGTCATCAGTGGGTGTCGGCCGGATGCTTTTGGCGTTCTTGACGGAAGCCTACACGGAAGAAGCGCTCGAGAACGGCCCCTCCCAGAATCCTTCGGATACTGTGGCGGGCAGGGAAACTCGGGTTGTGCTCAAGCTGCCGAAGAAGCTGGCTCCGGTGAAAGTAGCGATTTTCCCGCTCATGAAGAACAAGCCCGAGCTGGTTATGAAAGCCAAGGAGATATTCGATACGCTGAAGCCGCACTTCGTCTGCGAATTCGATGACAACGGCAATGTGGGCAAGCGTTACCGCCGCCAGGACGAGATCGGTACACCCTACTGTGTCACCGTAGATTTCGACAGCCTTGGCTTGGGAGAAGACAAATCCTTGGAAGGCACCGTCACGGTTCGCGACCGCGATACGATGCAGCAGGAGCGCATGCCGATAGAACGTCTCAAAGAGTTTTTTACAGAAAAGTTCTAGCCTGGTTCATAATTCATAATTCTTGATTCCTTTTAAAATGAAATATCAGAAATACACGCTCTCGAACGGGCTCCGAATAGTACTCGTGCCGATGCAGGATACGGAAACGGCGACGGTCATCGTGATGACCGGCGTCGGGTCGCGCTACGAGACGGGAAAAGAGAACGGCTTGGCGCATTTTCTCGAGCATATGTTCTTCAAGGGGACCAAGAAGCGTCCCGATATCCATACCATCAGCAAGGAACTGGATGCCATCGGCGCCGAATACAATGCCTATACCGCCAAAGATCACACAGCCTATTATGCCAAGGTGGAGGCTCACCATTGGGACACGGCGCTCGACGTCGTGAGCGATCTCTTTCTCAATGCCAAGTTGGAAAAGGCAGAAATCGATCGTGAGCGCGGCACCATCCTTCAGGAAATCAATATGTACGAGGATATGCCGCAGCGCAGGGTCGGAGAGCACTTTGAGAAACTGCTCTATGGCGCGCACCCGCTGGGGCGGGAAATCCTCGGATCGAAAGACAACATCAAGTCTTTCATGCGCGGGGACTTCATCAAATATCTGAATCGCGGCTACACGGCGGAGAATGTCGTCGTCGGCGTCGCCGGCAAGATCGATCCGAAAAAAGTGAAGAGAGCGATCAAAAAACACTTTGCACACATCCGTACCGGGAAGCGGCCAGTCTTCAAAAAAATCAAAGAGCAGCAGGTTCAGCCGGAAATCAATTTGCATCACAAGAAAACGGATCAGACGCATCTTATCGTGGGAGTGCGGGCCTATGGTATGTTCCACAAGGAACGCTTTGTCCTGGCGGTGCTGTCTACCATCCTTGGCGGCGGAATGTCGTCTCGGCTATGGATAGAGGTGCGCGAGCGGCGCGGCTTGGCTTACAACGTCTCGACCAGTGTGGATACCTACCATGACGCTGGCTATCTCGCGACGCAGTGCGGCGTCGAGCATGAGAATGTGGAAAAGACGCTCATTGTGATTCTTGAGCAGTATAGGAAGATCACGACAGAGCTTTGCGGCGAGGAAGAATTGCGGAAGGCCAAAGAATATATGAAGGGGCATTTCGCTCTCGGTATGGAAGGCTCGGACGACATCGTCGGGTATCTCGTGACGCAGGAAGTCTTGCGTCACAAGATCATGCTTCCCAAAGAGCGTGTCAAGATGATCGAGCGTGTCACGGCTCATGATATTCGGCGCGTAGCCAGAGATATTTTTCGGAATAAGAAACTGAATCTGGCGGTTATCGGATCGCACACGTCGAAAGCTTCGCTTTCGAGAATATTGAATTTAGAATCCCTGCCTCGCCGGTAGGCAGGTTGAATCTTGGCATGATGGGAGAAAAGGTGTAAGCTATGAGGTCTTGATACATAATACTTTCCGCACTATGTCAGACGAACGCGTCGCTATCGGGACAAATATCGCTTTGCGGCTGGTTTTTTTGGCCGTTGGTATTTATTTTTTCTATCTCGTGCGTGGTGTAGTGTTTCTGGTGTTGTTTGCAGTACTGACCGCGGCCGCTCTTTCACCGGCTATTATCAGATTGCAAAAGTGGCATTTGTCTCGAACAGCGGCGGTTATCATTGTTTATGCCATTCTGCTTTTGGGCGGGGTGGCTCTTCTTGCCGTCTTTCTGCCGCTGTTTTTTTCGGAAATAAAAGAATTTCTCCAGAGCTGGCCAGAATACGCTAAACGCTTGGATGCGTTTCTGCTCAGTATCCAAACATATCTTGGTACGTTCGGAATTGACTTTCAGAAGGAGCAATTCTTTTACGATATCGAGGGTAATATAACTGGTGGGCTTTCAAATATTCTTTCCGCAACTGTAAGCTTGTTCCAGAGCTTTATCCACCTGATTGGGTTTTTCTTCCTCGCGCTCTATCTTTCTCTTGAAGAAAAGGGGATCGAGAAATTCTTTCTTTTGCTGACGCCGAAAGAATATCATACGCAGGCGCTCTCGATCGCCTCTCGGATGCAGGGCAAAGTGAGCCAGTGGCTTTTTGGTCAAGCACTTCTGATGCTTATCGCGTTCGCCATATACTATATCGGACTGACACTGCTCGGCGTGCCGTATGCTTTGGCTATAGCGTTTTTCGGCGGATTGATGGAAATCCTACCCTATATCGGACCGGTCATCGCGGCCATTCCGGCCATCTTGGTCGGAGTGCTTGTTTCTCCGGTGCTGGGGATTTCCGCGCTGATCTTCTATATCATCGCCCACCAAGCAGAGGCGCATATTGTCGCCCCGCAAGTGATGAAACATTCGGCGGGACTCAATCCGGTTGCGCTCATCATAGCAATCCTGATTGGCCTCGAGCTTGGCGGTGCGCTTGGTATTATCATCGCCGTACCGATCACGATGATGTTGTCCGTCTTCGTGGATGATATATTGGAGAAAAGACAGGTGTAAAATTTCTAATTTCTAATTTTCAATTTCTAAACAATGAAAGAATTTTTTAATCTCAATTAGGGTCTAATTCCCCGCCGCTTGCGGCGAGTATCAAAGACAAATTTGTCAAAGATACCTCGCGGCTTGCCGCGAGGAGTATTCATTTTTGAAATTTAATCATTGAAAATTGTTTAAAAATTAAGAATTGAAAATTCTTATTGATAATATTATGAGTCAGGTTGGTACGCTGTATATCGTCGCTACTCCGATCGGAAATTTGGGCGATATTACTTTGCGCGCATTGGATACGCTGAAAGAGGCAGACGCGATTTTGTGCGAGGATACGCGTGTGACGGCGAAGCTCCTGGCGCATTATGACATCAAGAAGCCGCTGGTTTCTTGCCACGAACATACGGATGAGCGCAAACTTTTCCAGATCATAGAACGCTTGCGAGAAGGGGTGCGCCTGGCTTTCGTATCGGACGCCGGGACGCCGGGACTTTCCGATCCGGGCAATCGTTTGGTGGAACTGACCATTGCCGCCGAGATTCTTGTCATCCCCATTCCAGGCGTTTCAGCATTGGCTACGATCGTTTCCGTCGCCGGTATCAATATGCAAGAATTTGTCTTCCGGGGATTTCCGCCGCACAAAAAAGGTCGGGAAACTTTTTTCAAGGCCGTAGCAGGGAGCGATGCGCCGGTCGTCTACTACGAATCCCCCCATCGCGTGATGAAGAACCTGGAGCTCCTCCAGAAATTCGCTCCGGGAAAGAAAGTAGTCATTGGACGGGAGCTGACAAAAATGTTCGAAGAAGTGGTGCGTGGAAGTATTCAGGAAGGGTTGCAGTATTTTGCAGAACATCCAGAGAAGATCAAGGGAGAGTTTACTATTATTGCACACACATAGGAGTTTTTTATCAATCAGATTGTACTATACTTCGAAGTATAGAACAAATGGTGAAGGAGTGGATGAGAGTGGAGTTTACGATAATTACTTAATTAGAGTATGCAGTTTTATTTAACCGTTAAGGGGATTGTGGAGCGCGATGGGAAAATTCTTGTTCTGAAAAGAAGCGCCCTGGATGATCATTTACCGGAAGTATGGGAGACGCCTGGCGGCGGCGTCGATCGGGAAGAGAACCCGCAAGAGGCGCTCAAGCGTGAGATCTTGGAAGAAACGGGACTTGTTGTTGCGATAGGCAGACCATTCAACGTATTTACCTTTCGCAAAGATACGGGAGAATTCAAAGTCGGCATCACTTTCTTGTGCCAGTATGAAAGCGGCGAAATGAAGCTTTCCGAGGAACATTCTGAATATCGTTTTATCAAGCCAAGTGAGTTTGCAGAATTGCCATCCATACCCTCTCTCTATGAAGAAATTGCTCGGTATGGAAATGAGGTATAATGGTTGGGGAGAGAAGGAATTATGATTTATGATTTATGATTCATGATTTATGAATCGAGAAATTTAAAAGCCCAACCGCGCGTTAGCGAAGTCGGGCTTTCGGGATGGGGTGAGTGGCGATTACATCGTCGGCCAAAACATATGGCCGATGGCGAGGAATACGATGAATCCTACGACAAGGGAAAGGATGAGGAATCCGCGTCCAATCCAGCGAAAAATTTTTCTTCTTTTTTCCGTCCGTTCCGCCCTGTGCACGTTGCGCTCTATTATGGCGAGTTGGGACCTGCTGTAGGCG
>Ga0156211_149_pt1 | contig 11128 bp, 8 predicted proteins | sample RifCSPlowO2_12_FD_116151 | JGI IMG/M metagenome (GOLD analysis project Ga0156211, IMG submission 116151) | Candidatus Moranbacteria bacterium RIFCSPLOWO2_12_FULL_48_12 | reverse complement strand
CTATTGGCTCTATCGGATTGTCTTCGTCTCATATTATTCCCTCAAAGGTCACTGGCTTCTTCTCCAACACAAACGGATCGACTGGTGGGAGCGATGCCAAAACATTGCCGATCCACAGCAGTACGTGCGCCTCTTGGAAGAGCGACGCATCGCAATTAAGGATATTTTGCGACAAACGCAGTGGTGGAATGTGCGCGCATGCATCGCACTCCTTCGTCGCCATAGGAAAATCACGAAACATCTGGTGCAGGTTCGCGCTTTAATTCCGCGCGCAAATGACATTATGGATTGGCGCGAGGTCGTGCACGTCATTCTCTTGCCGACGGCGGGGGAACCGGCGGAAATCATTGAGCCGGCGATCCAATCACTTGCGGATGCGAACTTTCCAAAAAGTCAGATGATCGTTCTTTTGGCGACGGAAGAACGCGAAGATCTTTCAACGCGCCTGCCGAAAGTGGAATATCTCACGAAAAAATTTAGTGGCGTTTTCCGTGATTTTCTCGTCACGACACACGTGGTCGCTGCGGGAGAGATGAAGTGCAAGGCATCCAACGCCACTTTTGCCGCAAAAGAACTCATGAAATATCTGGATGAGAAAAAGATTGACTATACGCGCGTTCTCTTTTCCAATTTTGACTGCGACACGGTGGCGCATCCGGAGTATTTCGCGGCGCTTACCTATGCCTATGTTACGAATCCAAAGCGGCTCCAGCGCGCCTATCAGCCGATCCCTGTCTATCATAACAACCTGTGGGATACGAATGCGGTTGTGCGGATCGTGGTGACCGGCTCGTCCTTTTGGCACCTCTATCAGAGCACGCGGCGACATATGGTGACGTTTTCTTCGCATAGCGAGCCGTTCGACACATTGGTGAAGGTCGGTTTTTGGCCTGTGAATATGATCAGCGAGGACTCCGTCATCTATTGGAAATGCCTCGCCTATTTTCATGGCGACTACGAAGTGCATCCGATCCATCTGCCGGCATCTTTGGATGCCGTGCTCGCGGAGACATATTGGAAGACGCTCAAGAACCAATACAAGCAGAAGCGCCGCTGGGCGTATGGCATCGAGAATTTTCCGGTGACGATGCGCGCCATCTGGCCGGACAAGCTGATCAACCTCCGTACCAAGTTGCGCGTGACGTTCGAGATGCTCGAGGGACACTACTCCTGGGCGACGACGTCGTTTATCCTGACGTTTCTCGGTTGGCTGCCGCTTTTTCTCGGTGGGACGTCTTTTCGGGGGAGTGTCTTGGCGCATAATCTGCCCTTCATCACCAAGACGCTCGTGACGCTCGGCATGCTGGGTCTGTGTATTTCTATCCCGATGTCATTGTTGTCATTGCCGCCCCGGCCGAAAAAATATCATTGGTCGCGGCATCTTCTCATGCTGTTCCAATGGATACTCATTCCGCTCGTCGGATTCCTTTCGGCTTTTCCGGCGGTTGATTCGCAGACGCGCATTCTTTTGGGAAAATATTTCGGCGAATTTTGGGTGACGGAGAAAATGAGGAAGCAGGGATGATGCAAGATGCAGGATGTTTGATAAGAGATCCCTGTTATCACTTATCTATTATCTTGTATCTGCGCTACTCCAAATGAATCCGTTCCTCAAATTTCTGGAGAGCTTCCTTGAGCAATGGATGATTGGTAAGGAGAGGATCTTCGGAAAGAATGAGTTTGGCTTCTTCACGGGCGATAGTAATGAGTTTCATATTGGTGAGATTTTCCATCGCGATATCCGGCATGCCTGACTGGCGCGTGCCGAAGAAGGCTCCAGGCCCCCGGATACCGAGATCGGCCTCGGCAATTGCAAAACCATTGGTGGTTTTTTCCAAGATCTTCAGTCGCTCGTTTATCGATTGAGCTTCTTGATGCGGAAACAGGAAGCAGTATGATTGGTGTTCGGCGCGACCGACACGTCCGCGAAATTGGTGCAGTTGGGCCAGCCCGAAACGCTCGGCTTCCTCGATGATGATGATACTGGCATTCGGTACGTCGATGCCGACTTCTACGACCGCGGTGGCGACAAGGATGTCGTATTTGTGGTTTTTAAAGTCTTCCATAACTTGTTCCTTGGTTTCTTTCGCTTTCCCGCCCCGGGCAGACCCGGTTCGGGCGGGCATTTTTCCGTGGAGCAAACCTATTTTCAAATTCGGAAAGACTTCTTCTTCGAGTCGCTTATGTTCCGCAACCGCTGCTTTGATTTCTTTCAATGCGAGAGATTCCTCGACGAGTGGGAAAATGATAAAGGCTTGGCGACCTTTGGCAATCTCGCTTCGGATTAGCGCGTATGTTTTTTCGCGCTCACTGTTACTCGTGGCAATGCGGGTGATGATCAGTTTGCGGTCTTTGGGGAGTTCGTCGAGAAATGAGAGATCGAGGTTACCGAAAAACGCTAGTGTCAGTGTCCGGGGAATAGGTGTGGCGGTCATACTTAAGAAGTGAGGCACTATTTCTTTTGATCCATCAAGACTTTTGTATGAGAGTTCCTGCAGGCGGGCTCTTTGTGAAACGCCGAAGCGATGCTGTTCGTCGACGACGATGAGAGCGAGGTTATCGAAGGCTACATCGTTCTGGAGCAGGGCATGGGTACCGACAATAATCTTTGGAATGCCAGCGCTAATGGCCTTGAGCAGAGTCGGACGCGTCACAATTTTTCCATCGAGGATGCGATAGTTGCCCGTGAAAAGGGCGATACCTTGATGCGTTTCTTTGAAAATTTTGGAAAGACTTTTGAAATGCTGTCTTGCCAGAACTTCGGTCGGCGCGAGGAGCGCTGTTTGTGAACCATTTTCAGCGGCGACGAAAGCCGCCATGGCGGCCACGATGGTCTTGCCGCTCCCGACATCACCATTCAAGAGCCGGTTCATCGGGCGTGTTTTTTTGAGATCGGCGAGAATTTCTTCTTGGACTTTCTTTTGTGCGTCCGTAAGAGTGAAGGGGAACGTTTTGATGAATTTTTTAAGGGCGGCCTCATCGTACGTAAGAGGGCTGCCCTTGGCCGTTTCAAAGAGCGCTTTCATTTGCAACGCCTTGAGTTGGATGAAAAACATCTCATCGAAAGCAAACCGTTTGCGGGCCAGAAGTGAAAACTTTTCAGTCTTGGGGAAATGAATATAGAAGAGAGCTTTTTTGAGAGAGGGGAGATGGAGTCGTTCCAAAATTTCTTCCGGTACCGGATCGGGAAATTCTTTGAGCTTTTGAAAAATACCAGTCAACTGCCAGCGGAAAAATTTGGAAGTCAGTCCGGCAGTTTCCGGATAGACAGGGACCAGCCGTCCGGTATGGGTGGCATCGCGCCCCGAGCGTTCGAAAGCAGGATTTTGCATAACGAGTCCTTCTCGGTCGCGACTGACTTTCCCGCTGACGCGGATCTGCATCTCCGGTTTCAGGGTCTGCGCGACAAAACGCTGGTTGAACCAGATGAGACGGATCTGTCCGCTCGCATCTCTAAGCGCGGCTTCGGTAAGAAACATTTTCTTTTTCCAGGTGCGTCCGGCTTTGATGTTTATCACTTTCCCAACGAGCGTGCATTTTTCATCGGGGGCGAGGGAATCGATGGGACGAATTTCCGTATAGTCCTCGTAGCGGTGCGGGAAATGGTAGAGCATATCGCGCACGCAAAAAATCTCCAGACGCTCGAGTTTGCCGAGTGTTAGTTTCTTGATGGAAGGAATGTTTGCGAGTGGGGTGTCGAAGGAAAACATATGAACAGCGTTTAGGGTAAAGGGGATAGCAATTAAGTAAAGACTCCAAATGGTTATAATAACAGACAATACCATTTGTAGACGGCCGTCGACAAATGACAAAAGGATGTTTTTACCAAATACTAATTACTAATCGCTCACTGCGTCTTTTTCTAGTATACCACTTCATAAAAATTATTTTTGGATAAAAAAAGCCCGACGATAACTTGGGGAGAAACCGCCGGGAAGATGTCGCCAAAGCCTGGAGGCTTGGGTGACACCGTGTTACGAGTGATTGAGCTCAACCACTCGCAGGAGAGAGGGAAAAAAGTTAACGAAAAATTTCAGTTCGATGTTACGAGACGCGGCCCGCCAGACGGGTGAAACAATGGCGGAGACTTCAGACTTCTTTTCAATACCGGTGGTTTTTTGCTTTGCGCTGGGGGAGCCTTCGGCGGAAGTTTCAGCTCCAGCCATTCGATCACTTCCCAGAGTATGTTGGATACGGCTTCCATAATGGTGATGATGCATCCATTGATGAACATCCGTAACCGCAGACCCTTTTGTGCGCAGCAATTCCTGAACGCCGTTCGCAGGCTTTCAAGAGCACGTTCGCTCAATGGTGCAGCGAGCGTGATTGTGGCGACCCCATTTTTCACTTTCGGGGTTTCCCTAACTATCGGTGGAGTGTAGTTCCCACCGATGCTCTTCACCAACGCTTTTTGTTTCATTCGTTCTCCAATCTTGTGGTTTTTTCTTTCCCTCTGCCCCTTTATTGTTAAAGAGCCTTTTCTCTTTTATATCAGAAAAAGGCCGTTTTGTCCATAGCTAGCGATATTGAGAATGGAAGAGGAGGAATACTAAGGTTTAGGAGTGTAGGAGGTAATCGGGAATTCACCTATCCATTGGTGAATAGCCTCTGTATAGGTGGGAGTGATTTTGGTCAAGAAAAATTCGCGCCGGGAATCGCGAGCGAGGACTCCTTCTATTTCCGAATGTTTAGCGAGATAACTTTTCAGTTTTTCTGGGATAATTTCTTCCTGGGCAAGAATGCGCAAATCGGGGAAAGTCTCGCGCAGCTTGACTTTGAGGAGTCCATAGTGGGTGCATCCCAATATGAGCGTATCCGGGCTTGCTGGGAGGATTTTATTTCGGATGAGAGCAATTGCCTCTTCCTCCGCTTTTGGGAGCAGGCCTTGTTCGATGAGTGGGACAAGAGTGGGTGTGGCGAGAGCGATGACGTTGATCCGAGGATCAAGTTTCGAGAGTTCGCGATTGTATTTGCCGGAGCGGATGGTTCGCTCGGTACCGATGATGGCTACCGTTTTGGATTCGCGGGCGATGGCTTCTTCGACGGTCGGGATAATGACACCGAGCACTTTGCGATCGGGAAAAAACTCGGGAAGAAATTCATTCTGGATGTGCTTGAGCGCCGTGACGGAGGCGGTGTTGCAAGCAAAGATTACCAGCTGGCAGTTATGGTCAAAAAACATGCAGAGGCTTTTTTTGACGAGCGTATATATTTCCTCATCGCTTTTGGTACCGTACGGAACATTGACCGTATCACCGAGGAAAACATAGTGATAGGCAGGCAGTTTTTGTATGACGTGGTGCAAAACAAAAAGCCCGCCCAGACCTGAATCAAAAAATCCGATATTCATCCTGATGGAAATTACTGTTTATAGGCTATAGTTTGCAAACTCTGAACATGCTTACGATGTGGGTTTCCAAGTGTAAAAACGATCTTTGGCGGGGAGCATACCTCCCTTGTTTTCATCCCGTCGCGTTTCATCATAATCCATAATGTGGAATTATAATATCATATAGTCTAACGTGCATTAATGTTATACTATAGATATCAGAATATGGCTAAGAACAAATATCTTGTAACTGCCATTTTTATTTTTAGTTGTTTTTGCTGTTTTTGTCATAAAAAAAAATAACGGCCACATTTTTCAAAATCCACCTGTTTGTCAGGATTGCAACGTTATCATTATAGCCTTTGATGCCCTAGGAGCTTCGCACATATCTCACTTAGGAAACAAAACCAATACTACCCCAGCGCTTGATGCTATTGCAAAAAAGGGGACTTCTTTCGGGAACGCCATATCGGTCGCTCCTTGGACTGTTCCTTCGTTTATGTCCATATTCACCGGGCTCTACCCTTCGGAACATAAAGTAGTGAATAAATACAGTATCTTTACCACGGGAGAGCAGGTCATAGCCAATTTGAGTGAGTTGTCGCCCGATGTGCAAACTCTGGCTGAAGTATTCAAGGCAAACGGGTATGTAACGGGAGGATTCACCGGAGATGCTGGTGTCGGAGCTCAGTTCGGTTATGGCAAAGGATTCGATGTTTATACGGATGAACAGACATTTGGCTCTATGCAGAACGCGGCGATCCACGCTCTCCCATGGATTGAACAAAATAAAGATAAAAAGTTCTTTGTATTTCTCCATGGCTATGATGACCATGGGCAGTCCGATATGCAAACTACCGGACGGTTTATTCCGAAGGACTATGCCGGATCGTATAAAGGCACAGCGAAGGAACAGGCGGCGCTTCGAGAAAAAGGGCTTGCCGATGGAGAATTAAATATGACGTCTGTGGATATCGCGTTTTGGCGCGGATGGTACGATTCAAAAATCAGAGATGCCGATGACCGGTTCGCCCAGTTTTGGGATGCTTACAACAGGATTGGGATTACAAATAAAACAATAGTTGTTCTTCTTTCGGATCATGGAACGGAAGTTTTTGAGCACGGGCGTATCGATCACGGATTTTCTCTCTATGACGAGCTTGAGCATACCCTTTTAGCTTTTGTGGTTCCGGGATTTCCAAGTCAGGGAATAATTTCCGACCAGGTGACAACCCTCGATGTAGCACCGACTCTTATTGACCTGACAGGCATCAGTCCGGGGGAGAAATACCTTTCTCAGGAGCGCGGCAAAAGTCTCCTCCAGTATTTGGAAACGGGTAAAGGGGGCGCACAGGATGTTTTTATGGAGACTGATTACAGGAATTATACCCACAAGCGTGGGATTAGAACCGCTGATGGTTGGAAATATATTGTGACAATAGAGACCGGGAAAGAAGAACTTTACAATCTGAAAAGCGATCCTAGGGAAAGTGAAAATATTCTTATGCAGTATCCAGACGTAGTTTCGGAACTTAAGCAAAAAGTCACCACGCATATCGAGGCTATGGGAACGAGTTTTTCGGGCGTATGGACGATAAGCTGTGTTCCGGTCTATGGTGATCAGTGTAAGTAAGCGCAACATGCGGAAGTATTCCATCATCCTACCCATTTCTTCAGTCGTTATTATTATACTCGCAGGAGCTGTGTTTTTTGGTGGCTATGGCAAAAGAGCAAACAATGAAAGTATTTTAACCTTGAAGTCATTGGGGATTGAGCCAGGTACGGTTCATGGCATCTGCAGCGATTGTAATGTTATTTTGCTTTCCGTTGACAGTTTGCGAGCCGATCATGTGAGCACCTTAGGATATCGGCGTGACACTACCCCTAACTTCGACAAATTTTCGCAATCGGGTGCATTGTTTCTCAATAATTTTTCAACCTCATTTCTTACTCCTGTTTCGGAAATGTCTGTCCAGACAGGCCTCTATCCTTCGTCTAATGGTGTGACAAATTTTGATACGGTTTTGCCGGATAACAAAGTGACTATTACACGGTACTTGAAAAGCAAGGGGTACAAAACATCAGCAGTTTTTTCCTCGCCTGAATTTAAAGCTTTTCCGGCAATAGAGGCCAGTTTTTCAAGAAGTTTTGACAGATATGAGTATGTCAATCCATTAATAGCCGAAGATGAAAGCAGATTCAGACAATTTCCTGTGCAATCCAAATTGGATTCAGAACTTGATGCATTAGGCGATAAAAAATTTTTCTTGTGGCTTGCAGTAGGGGGAGTGCATTGGCCTTACGGCTGGACCGCTAATAACGTATATGCCGATGACAAATATGACGGAGTCTTTAAAGGGGTGCAATTGGACTATAAAAATGTATTTATGCATTTGTACAAAAATGTACTGTATCCAAGCGGTAAAAAATTGAATGAAGCAGATATGCAGTACGTCCGCGATCAATACGACAACGGGGTACGGGAGTTTGATGATTTTTTGGGCGGACTGCTAAGCGAACTCAAACAGAGGAATTTGCTGAAGAAAACGCTCATAGTTATAGAATCCGAACACGGCGAGGGTCTTGGCGAACACGGATACGTCGCTCATTATGATGTGTTTGATACTCAGACACATACTCCGCTTTATATTTTTATCCCGTCTCTTCAAAGCGGACAGAGGGTGTCATCGATGTCTAGTTCTATAGACATATTTCCGACGATTATAGAATTGTTAGGTGACACGGTTCCCGATTGGATACAGGGTAAAAGTCTGGTGCCTATCATCAGCGGTAGGGAACATGACAACCTCCGAAAAGAGGTATTTCTGGAGCGCATTCCTTTGTGGGAAGAGGCAGAACATTCGTCGCGTAATGCATTGGAGGTGCGCGGTATTAGTGTCGTGAGTGGGGTGTATAAGGATATTGCGATCAGAACGCCCGAATGGAAATATATCTTGAGAACTGCGCGTGAACGCGAGGAAGCAATATCTTTATGGAAGACATTGACAGGAATACCGGTGCATATACCGGAGGCCGAATTGTACGATATGGTTCATGATCCGTTGGAAACGAAAAATGTTATAGACAAATACCCAGAGGAAGCGGAAATATTGCGTAAAAAACTTGAAGATTGGTCTGCAAAAATTTCTCCGAACTCTCCTTTGAACATAGAACGAAAACGATACATACAGCCGTATTTTTAGGTCTTCTATGTAAACCACGGTTACCCAAACTCTCTTTGAAATATATGAGTAGCCACTGTCATGAACAAAACCGGCTAATCATTTGAGGATGCACAAGATTGAAATATGCTTACAGATATGGAGCTTAAACATAAAGCGATGTCTAACGGGATTCATCCTATTAGAAATCACTACTTACTTTCTTTTCCGTTTCAAAAGCTTACGTGTAATTTGTGCGCTCGGCAGGAATCCCAGCCCGACAGAGTCGTTCTGGCGGGGAACCACGATTTTCTCCTTCGCCCCAGAACGCTTTCTAATAATTGTGCTCTCAGCAGGAATCGAACCTGCATCTCTTCCTTCGGAGGGAAGTGTCCTATCCATTGAACGATGAAAGCGTACGGGGCAGGGGGGTGTCTCCCGCCCGAACGTACCGCGTTCGGTACGGGCGGGTATCCATTATACGACGAGGGCAAATTTTAAAACTGGAATTCCTGCCTGCCGGCAGGCAGGGAGCCTGCATCTCTTCTTTCGGAGGGAAATGTTCTATTTACCTTAGCTGTCTTGTCTTTAGCTATGGGTGTATCATGCTATTACTACGTCCTTCAAAAACCATTACCGGGCCGCATAATCCATCCAAGGTCTTCCCATCTTTTGTCTTATATACGGTCGCGCCGGATTTTTCATAGAAATTCTGCAGTTCATCCATAAAAGGGGTGAAATATGATTTGATATCATATTTTACTCTTGCTTCACGCATCATTTTCAACCCGTAGCCATTTCTTCTATATTTTTTGTCTATAACCACATAAGTCAAGTATCTGTATCCCTCGCTCATCAATTTTTTAAAGGCGTTTGTTTTTAGGGTGCTAAAAAAGATCTTTGGACGAAAAATAAAGGTGTTTAACGGCAAATCAGTGATGATGAATCCTCCTATTGTTCTACCATAAATTTTACAGATGATGATATCGGCTCTCTTTCTCAAAGAAGCCAAAATTATCAAAGGAAAATGCATCGGGAACGTCTTCGTCGCGATAGAGACGAATCGTAAGTATTCTTTCGTAAATGGAGATATTTTTGTTACTTCCATGTTCTTGTCTTGTTCTTTTCTTCTTTCTTGCGGAAGGCCGTCTCCAGATCGATATGGAAATGATTGCAGATTTCCAGAAGATAGATGAAAACATCCGCGAGTTCCTCGTCGAGGTGCTGCTTTTTGGAATGGGTGCCGGTTTTGACACCGGTTGTTTTGCGGACAGCTTTGGCCATTTCACCGGCTTCTTCGAGGAACAAGAGCACCAATTCCGCTGCCGTCTCTCGTTCAAATCCACGCACGCGCAGAGCCTTTCCTAGGTACTCTTGGAAATCTTTGAGAGTCGGTTTTTGTTTGAGAAAAAGTTTGTTTTCCACAGAAAATTTATTAGTGGTGCGCTTGGCCCTCCTCCGTTAAAACTACGGGCGGGTAAACAGGAAACTCCCTCGACTAAACTTTTGTCGTCACAAAAGTTTGTCTGGGCACCGCCTCACGGTTTTTTCTACTGAAAAAATATCGTTCCGGCGTTCGATTTCTGACACAAGACAAGCAATTGTCTTATTCCAGCTTACAAATTCACTTCGTTCATTTGTGCGCTTGGCAGGAATCGAACCTGCGACCCTCTGGACCGCAACCAGATGCTCTATCCACTGAGCTACAAGCGCATTATTTACTATCCACTGATCCGCCGGCTGGCGGAACAAGCGCTTTCTTGTGATGAATTATGAATAAAGAATCACGAATTACGATCGGTTCCCATGATTCCTGATTCGTACTTCGTAATTCCTTGTCAGACTCAAATATGCAGTAATTTCTCCAATGTGTCAACTAAACCGGGGTCGTGCTTTTCTTCGGGGATAAACTCATCGAGAGTGTCACGCAATACATTGATATCAACTGTCATAGCCGGAATATGCACATAGGGGACGAGCTTGCCCGCGGTCTGGATGCTCAGAATGTTTTCGAACGGCGGATCGGTATAGATAAAAAAGGATTGGAGCGTGTCATATTCATAGAATTCACTGCCGGCAATGATGCCTCTGGCGGTAACAAAGAAAGAAAGAATGCGTGGCTCACGATAGAGCGAGAGGTAACCAACGACACCGATCAGGATGAAGGTGATGGCCATGAGCGGACTGTCGGTATAGAGGGCGTAGGCGATGATGGCGATGAGGAGAACCGTGACGATGATGCGCGAACGAGGACCGAGTTCCAAGGGCTCATGTTCCGGAGCTTGCCAATGAAGCAGTACCTCGCCATAGGCGGAAGAAAGGCTGTGTTCTTGTTGAGACATTTCAGAGGAAAAATCTTGTGGCATAGGCGAGGTATTGGTTCCTATTTACTATAGCATATTTTATGAAAAAAAGGGCTCTTTTATGACGTAGTTTTTTAGTAATTTTGCCGTAGTACTTTTCTTGCAATTGCAAGAAAAGTACTATGCAGATGGGGAGGCAAAAAAGTCTGTACAAAGCGTGAGCGGCTTGCTAGGATGAAATGGCAAGAAATTGGGAAGGTGTGTTTAGGGGAAGCGTGGCCGAGTGGTTGAAGGCAACAGTCTTGAAAACTGTCGTACCCGAAAGGGTATCGAAG
>Ga0156211_150_pt1 | contig 11955 bp, 12 predicted proteins | sample RifCSPlowO2_12_FD_116151 | JGI IMG/M metagenome (GOLD analysis project Ga0156211, IMG submission 116151) | Candidatus Moranbacteria bacterium RIFCSPLOWO2_12_FULL_48_12 | reverse complement strand
TTATGTGATATATACCAGTATAGCGGATAGAAGAGAAGAGGTGAAACTCCTAGAGAAGAATCAGCTTGCCTACCGGCAGGCAGGGAATATCGAATAAAGAATAAGGATTCAAATGAAAAAGAGAGGGAGGCCTCTCTTTTTATTAATTCATGATTCGTGATTCGTGATTCTGTTCTTACAAAACGGGTTCCCACCGGAGGGTCTGCCCCGGTTCCAGCACTTCCACCCACATCTGCCCCGGAACGAACGCCACCTCGTTGCCGGACTCGTCAAAAAAGTTGAGTTTGCTGTTGATATCCGATTTATCCTTTTTCCACGTCCCGCGTTTCTGCTCCCCGTTCATATAGTAGAAGGCATCGCCGCTGTCTTGCGTATCGTACCACGGGTCGCCGAGCTGGACATTGTTGTACTGGCCCTCGATCTGCTCGGACTGCGCCATCACCACGATGACATTCTTTGGGGCGTTGCGATTTTTGTTGTTGCGATCGACATCGGGAACATTGCCCCAGGTGCGCAGGTAGCTGTTGGTGTCGCGGTCATAATCATATTCAGCCGCAAATGGCCCGGCGAATGCCACTCGCAGATGTCCGCCCTTGGGCCGATTCTCCAGCGCCGCTTCGGAGACATGTTTGTAGCCGGAAAATTTATTTTCCAAACGATACCCGAACTCTTGGGCACATATGAAAAGCTCTGCCGGTTTGGCATAGCCGCTATCCACCCCGCGCGCCATCCCTTCTTTCCTGAAACACGGATTTTTGGAACAGAGGGTGGCTGACTTTCCGGCGTCTTGATTGCAATTGATATTGTCGATCTCATTGCGGTTCAGAATGCCTTGCGCCAGGCCCACGCTATCAGATCCTGAATGCGACTCTGATCTCCCCCATGGGACAAAGATAGCGTCCAGGCCTTTGGCCAGAGAAATGAAATCGTGGCGGGCGCTACGCATCGATCCGACTTCCGTCGGCGTATTGCACACATAGATCGCCATAAGACGGGTGACGCTCGAGGTAATGACCGGCATCTCGATCACCATATCGGCCTCAGAAAATCCGGCTGCCGGACGAGCCGTGACATCCCCCGGCTGCATCACCGCCAACGGACGCCTATTCCAGTTTTCACACGGCAATCCGGAAATCGGGCTGACTTCTCCGATATTCAGAGGTTCAGTCGAAATGGTCAGTGATTGATTCCTGTTATTGAGCTCGATGGGTTTGCGTGCTACCTTGTTCCCGAATACGAAATAGCTGCCGATACCCACAATCGCGATGACAATGAGAAAGATCACGATTTTTTGACGATTTTGCATAAAAAATATTAATAAATAAATTTTCTTTGCCATTCCGAACGTAGTTGAAGAATCTAAAAATCTTTCTTAGTTATAGATCCTTGCACCACCGCTAAAGCTTTGGCGGCACGCGGTCGACTTCGCTCAGGATGACACTTCGTGTCACTTCTGACAACGCGGGCAATAAAAAACGCTGCGCTGTCCGATTTTTTTACGCAGTATTATTGTATCACATTTCTTACAAGATTTTCCTGTCCGCCCGTATACGTGCAGCATACGTTGGAAGCGCCCTTCCAAACCATCCGTATCACGGAAGTCTCCGTCACTCGTCCCGCGGAGCTTTACCGCCCTCTGCAAAACTTTTTTGATGGCTGGCAGAATTTTCAGCCATTCCTTTTTTGTGAGTGTTTCGATGCGCCGTGTCGGAAGAACCCCAGCCAGAAACAAGGCTTCGCTCCGGTAGATGTTGCCGATACCGGCGATGAGATCCTGCTCGAGGAGTACCACTCCGATCGGCCGTTTCTTTTTCTCTGAGAGCAACCCTTGGAAATGTTTTTGCGTCAATTTGGGCGAAAGCGCATCGATGCCGAGGGATGCGATACTCGGGAGCGTCTCCACTTCTCCTGTCCTCATCACGCGCAGCCAGCCGAATTTGCGCATATCGGAGAACTCGAGCGTCGTCTTGTCGGTAAAAGTGAAAATGTGATGGATGTACCCGTTGACCGGATCTTTCGTAAATGCCGACGATAAACGATTGCCCTTATCCTTCACCAGAAAGTGCCCCGTCATCTTGAGATGGGCAACAACCGAGTAACCGTCATCCAAATCAATCACTATATGTTTGCCAAAGCGCCGCGTCCCAAGGATAATAGCGCCCCTCACCTGCTTCGCAAACACGGCAAAAGAGGGAAAGATTCTTTTTTTCCAATCGCTCCAAAAACTCTTGATAGTTTTCCCGACGATCTTCCGCTCCAGTTGCGTTACGACCGTCTGGACTTCTGGCAGTTCTGGCATAGACGATAATTTTGATTACTCTTCATTATAAGGCTTTTTCATAATCGAAGCGAGAATGTGATTGATCACGTCGCTCGCGAACGACGGTGATTGACTTCGACCGTTTTTTCTGCTATACTAGGAGGGCAAAGAAGCGGGTGTAGCCCCGCTTTTAATTTTTAACAAAACAAATATGGGAGAGATGCAAGAGGGCGTGCAATACGATTCAGCTGCAAACCCTAGACAAGAAGCTTTGGCAAAACACGAGGCTATGACAAGGGCGGCGGAAGACCAGATTTTGCGAGCCGATTTGGATCAGCTCTCTGACATGTTGGATAAATTCGCTGAAAAATATGTAAGTGATCCACATATTCTGGAAAAAATACCAGGCGCGGCCGAAAGCCTAGAAGCAATAAAGAAGAGATTTAGAGAGCTCACGGGGGGAAAGACCACTCATTAATAAATACTAAAAAACTGGCTTCAGCCAGTTTTTTGTTTGCTCTCTTTTAAATCTTTATGAATTTATTTAGAGATTGGGGATTAGATATTAGAACATTGAGCGAAGCTTCAAATTTCTCCCCAGTTTTTTCCGATGAGCACTTCGGCCGTGAGCGGCACACGGAGCGGATAGGCGCTCTCCATAACCGTTTTTATCTTCTTGGCAAATTCCGGCGCGCAGTCTTCTCGCACCTCGAAAATAAGCTCATCGTGAATCTGGAGCACCATCCTTGCCCGAGAGGCTTCTCGCTCTAAGCGGGATATGGACGGACTTGCTTCATTATTGAAATCATTAACAAGCTCTTGAGCCTTGAGCATCGAAAATTTCATAATATCCGCCGCCAGCCCTTGGATGGGCATATTGATCGCCATCCGCTCGGCGGCTCGCGCCACCTGCACATTGCCGCTCTCGATTTCCGGGGTGTAGCGCCGCCGCCCCAGTTCCGTTTCCACATAATGATTTTTGCGGGCGCCTTCTTTCATTTTTTCAATGAACCTCGCCACACCGGAGAATTTTTTGAAATAGGCGGCAATAAATTGGGTAGCTATTTTCTGATCAATCTCGGCCGCCTGGGAAAGCCCAAACGACCCCATGCCATACATAATGCCAAAATTGAATACTTTGGCCTGACGCCGCATATCTGGCGTTACTTCTTCCGGCTTGACTTTGTATACTACCGCCGCCGTCGTAGAGTGGACATCCTCACCTTTTCGGAATGCTTCTATCAAAGCTGTGTCTCCGCTCAAATGCGCCATTACCCGAAGTTCAATCTGGGAATAATCCGCTCCGATGAACACATATCCTTTCTCTGCTTCGAAGGCTCCGCGGATGCGCTCGCCCCAAGAACTGCGTATCGGAATATTCTGCAGGTTCGGATCGGACGATGACAAGCGTCCTGTCGCCGCTACGGCCTGGTTGAATGTCGTATGGAGACGCGATGTGCCATCAACAAGCAACGGTATCGCATCCAAGTATGTCGTTTTCAGTTTGAACAGTTCGCGATAACTCTCAATTTTCGCCACGATTGGGTATGCCCGCAATTTCTGCAGCTCTGCCGAGGCCGTCGAGATGCCTGTCTTGGTTTTCTTGATGTTAATGGCTGGGATTTTCAGATCCTGAAAAAGAATCTCGGATAATTGCTTGGGCGAATTGATGTTGAATTCTTTGCCGGAAAATGCGTAGATATCTTTTTCCAGCGCCGCCAATTCTTTCGCCAATTCGTCGGACAGCGCTCGGAACTTTTCCGTGTTGAGGCGGATGCCATTCTGTTCCACTTCACACAAGACGAAAAGAAGCGGCATTTCAATATGTTCAAAAACCTGGCGCAAAGTCTTCCCCTTTTTTTGCGTCTTACTCACTTTATCTATGCGCTTTTCATACGCCTCGCGCAAGATAAGTAGTTTTTCTGCTGGCAATACTACTTCCTCCTCGCCGCATTCCTCAAGTACCAAGTACCCGAGCTCCACATTCCCGCCGGAATTGAGGAGGTAGGCCGCAATCAGGACATCGAAAGTGATTCCTCGAAGGTCGATATTTTCTTTTTGGAAAATATGCAGAAGCGCCTTGCCATCATAGACCACTTTTTTTATTTTTTCATCTTCCAAAAATGTTTTAAGCCATTTTTTTGTGGCTTCGTTCCAAGCGATGCTTGCCTCACTTTCTTTCGCGACAGCTATGTGCACGCTTTCGATCCCCGTGCCAAAAAGCGTCCCTTCTGCTTGTTTCACATACACCGCCGCCTCTTTGGCCTTTCCCAAAAACTTCTCTAATTCTTCTTTCGTAACAATTTTCCGGGGCTTGTTTTTACCTTGCCCCGCCCTGAGCGCAGTCGAAGGGTCACCCCCTGTTTCTAGTTTCTGATTTCCGGTTTCACGGCTTCCGGGAAGCCGTTTAATCAAGCTATAAAATCCCAGTTCCTGAAAAAGTTTCGTCACTGTCCCCCGATCGAAATCCTTGCTGACGCATGCCGAAAGATTGAGCTCCATCGGCGCATCGGTATCGATCGCCCCCAATTCTTTGGACAGAAAGGCTTTTTCCTTATCTGTCTCCAATTTTTTCCGCACGGATTCCTTCACCTCCTTTAGGTGCGCATAAATATTTTCTAGCGTTCCGAATGATTGAATGAGATCCGTCGCCGTTTTCCCGCCGATGCCCGCTACCCCGGGAATATTATCCGAGGCATCCCCGGCCAAGCCCTTGTAATCCGGAAGCTGGCCAGGCTGGAAGCCATATTTTTCCTCCACTCCCTTTTCGTCGTAGAGCACAGTGTCTTTGATGCCCTTGCGCAGGGTAAAAACTTTCACCATGGGCGTCACGAGTTGCAAGACATCGTTATCTCCCGTCACGATAATCACCTCCACATTCTGCTGTTCCGCCTGACGGGCGAGCGTCCCTACGCAGTCATCCGCCTCATAGCCTTCTTTCTCGAAAATCGGGATATTGAAAGCTTGCACGATCTCTTTCACGCGCGGGATCTGCGCATACAATTCATCCGGCGCTTTCACCCGCGTCGCCTTATACTCGGCAAATTGCTCATGCCGGAAGGTCGGTCCCGCCAGGTCGAAAGACGCCGCGATATATTCCGGATGGAATTTCTCCAAGACCGATAGGAGCGTCATGGTAAACCCGTAGGCGGCATTCACCAGCTCTCCCTCCTTGGTCGTCAAGGGCGGCAAGGCATGAAAGGCTCTATGAATCAGGGCGTTCCCATCCAGCAAAACCAATGTTTTCGCTTTCTTTTGCATAGTTTTCACTTTTCTTTATCTTCAATCTATCCTTTTTTCTCATTCTTAATCTCTTATGCAAATTTCCGGATTTCGCGCTCCAGGACATTCTGGAATTTTCTGATGATAAGCCATGCGCTCTGCGGAAGAAACTGTTTCAATTCCCGTTCAAAGCTGATATTGGATTCTTTGAGCGCCCGCGACACTTTCGGAAGCAACATTTTCTTCTGTGCTACCGGAACCATGTTCGAACGCAGAAGGAAATAAATATCATAAAAATCTCGTGGTTTTTTGCGGGAAAGCAATGCTTGTATTTTTTCCTTCACGAGGATATCTTCTCTCAGTAAAATGAGCGGGTAGGGCGGAAGAAAATCACTCGCTATCATGACAACTTCGCCCTCTTTTTTTCCAGCACGCTGAGATATCTCGATCCGGATAGAAACTGTTTTCTCGCCGACGGTAAGAAAGATATGTGCCAGGTACCCACCCGTTGTCGATTTCGCCTCCTGTATGGAAGACTCTACCCCGATCCGCTCCAGTTCCGAAAGCGCGTTAATAATAAGGCGTTCGATTATCTTCTTTCCTGACAAGGGCGTGCTGAAATCGAGATCTTCGGAAAAGCGAGGACTGCCATACACAATGCGCAGCGCTGTACCACCCTTGAAATACAGGTGTTCGCTGCCCTTCTCTTGGTACAATATGGAAAGAAAAAGGTGCTGGCAGTATTCTCTCCAGATGTTTTCCTCCGTGGTTTGATATTTTTTGACCAGTTTTCGGATCGTCTCTCGTTCAAGCATACAGACTGTCTATCAAGGATAAAAGTTTCCGATTATTGAAAAGGTTGGCATACTGTATGATTTTCTTTTTGTCCAACCGTTCCAGAATCAGCCGATCATTAAGCGTTTTTCTTCCCAAAGCGACAAAATAGAGATAGTCCGCCAAAGCCTTTTCCGGTTCGGCAAAGAGGACAGAGCGAGTCTCCCCTGATACATTCTCATTCTGTAGCGTATACCCGATAAAAGCGCGTTCACCGATAGTGAGATAAGAATACCCCAAACCGCCGACAGTGAACAGGCGTGTCGGTTTGGTCGTGGCAGATGTCACTGCGTAGACCATTTCCGGCAAGATACCATGTTTCATGAGCGCATATTCGAAAGATATATATGATGGCTGATAAAGGACATTGGCAATTTCTTCTTCGCTCGGCAGAGGAGTTTTTACTGCATACAAGCCTTTTTTCAATCGAACAATTCTTCCCTTTTTTGTAGCCGTTTCGAGAAAATACTTTATCCGTGTTGGCGCTACCGGAAAAACACCCCGAAAGAGCCGCGGGGTGAATATCCGCATATTTCTGGCTTTTAATCCTTCCAGAACCGAAAATATTTCCAACCTTTTGCATTTCATAAAAGTATAAAACAGTGTACTTTCCTGAAACAATAGTATCATACAAGAATTTCCTTGTCAAGTAGAATTTACAAGCATTAAAACATACCTTTATTTTGCCTTATAATTAGCTTTTTTTGAGAAAATCCTTGTTTCATTCTTTGCCATATATGAGGAAAAGTGATCAATACTTTTGTGAGGCAATTCATTCACTTTTCATTTGCATAAAAGTATAAAGTATCACACTTATCTGAAATATCCATTTTTCCTCTGTAGCTCTCTTTTTTGAGGTTTTCAGAAATTTTATCCTCTCAATAACGCTTTATATAAAGTATACTTCAGGAAAAAGTAAATTTTGGGATTACACTACCAGAATTATATATTCAATCAATTTCCCTCTCAAGAACAACGCGCACGCATCCCAAAAGAAAGGCAAAAGAGGAAAAAGTTGGTATAATGACGACATATGAAAAACGTTTTGGAGTCCCCAAAAAATATTTTACCTTTCCCTCCCCACGTTATGCGAGAAGGAGTGTCTTTATCTCATATACCGCAGAAACAAACTGCTTCAGACAATGAAACAGAAAGCGTAAAAGGATCGCTCGATAGAAAAGCTGACCAAGCCTCTGTTTATACGTTTATTCCGGGCAAAAATCCGAGACTCCACTTGGCTACTCTTGAAGAACTCTCTCCGATTTTTAGCTCCATTCCTACAAACGAGCTTTTATCCGTAATGGAAAAAGTTATATGTGATCGTGATTTCCATTGGTCTGATGAATTAGAGAAATCTCATCCGACACTTTTTTTCGAAGAGCAACTGGCTATCGAACAAATTGTAACGATGCTTTGGCAACGGTCAAATACCACTTTTTTTGAAAAATTTTCTATCATAGAAATGTTGGAGCGCACTTTACGAGATGCCTCGCCTGGTGATTGGGAATCCGAGGAAAGAGGAAGTGATGCCGCACTACGCTTTATACCATCCGCCGAAAAAAACTTTTTCTTGAAATCCCTCGCGCAAAGCTTCTTGAAAGAAGGCCTTCCCAACCCCCCTTTTGAGGCGCGTAAAGAGATGGTGCGGCGCAATTGGGAAGAGGGTTACGGTTCTCGAGACGGAGAAGCTTGGATTTATGTCGGTCATGGCTATTCTTCCGTACCCATAAGTGCCCGTTCAGTAGACGATCTTCCTGAAAGCGATATCTATCGTCTTACTAATGAATGGTTCGTTGCTGATAGTAGCTGGATCTCTGATCACCAGTTGCAGGAATGGGATATCGTAGATAATTTAAAAGATGCCAGTCTAGAAAAAAGGGTTATCACTGATTCCCAACTTCAATCCCTTGCTTCTATTCCTCGATCAGAGAACGCTTGCTATGCCTTAGGGGATCAAGCCCGCGACCCCTTCATCTCGCTTATAAGTTCTGAATTTGGCAGCATATACAGCCATCATGACGGATCCATTGAGGAAGTCTTCTCACGGGAAACAGTTCATCAAAAAGCACTTCCGATAACCATAGATAATATTGATTCACTTAGCAGATTTCTTATCGAACTGAAACAGGCGGCTCCATCTTACGTACCTGAACTGCGTCAGGAACTGAAAAAAGTGTCTCGTTTTTTCCAAACACGCCCAAGAGGATCGTTACTTTTATCAAGACGTCCGAGATTTCCATGGCAAGGAACTCTCGATGGGAGGGGAGTATTTCCAGCAGCTGACGGACGGAGCGATGCTCTCGTCGGCTGACAGGGTATGTTTCCTCATCAACTCTGGGTTTAAGGTTACGATCAAGGATCTCCCAGAGAAGTACGGGATGCTGGACAGCGAAGTATTGCTGTCCAAGGAAAAGCTGACGGTCGGGGTTGCGATGGAAGTTGCGACCGAAGATCTAACAAAATTCTTCGACAGCGACTTCATTGCCAGCGCCAGGTTCTGGCAAGAAGAGGCCAAGAAAGTCAGAACATAACCGGAGTTTTCGCGACTCCGAAAACAGTTCGCGATAAGTTTTAGGTCAACGGGGAGCCTGGTTGGTTACTGGCTCCTCTCTATTCTTGAGCTCACCACATTTTATATGTGCTGAATTCAAACAATGGATAAAGCAATTTTGAAGTGATCCATAATTTCCCGCTCTATCATCACGTACCACAACTTACGCAATTGCGTAATCTGTGGTATATGAAATGGTAATTTTAGCTGAAAGAAGGGGTAATCATATATATTACGATATTTCGAACTAATTTTTAACCAAAAAACCTATTGAGAAATTTTTGATGGCTAGCGGTAAACATCTTTGCGATGACCTATCGCAAAGAAAACCACCGCGTCTGAGGATTGGAAATAAAAAAGCACCCGGTAGAGGCGGGTGACACGGAACGAGTAGACCCCATCGAGGCCTTGCAGCTTTTTCATGTGCAGTCGCGGATCGCGCAGATTCTCACGGAAGCGCTTCTCCTGAACCATGTAAAGCCGCAACGAGTCTTTAGGGAACTTCCGCAACTGCTTCGTAAAGTCAGCTGTTTGAAAGATTTCCATACTAGCGCTTGGCGAGCGGATAGGTTTTCAAGGCTTTCTTGAAGAGACGCTTGATCTCTGTGGGACTGGCGTACTCGCTCAGGTTCTCTGATGGCAGGAAGAGTGAAAATTCTGCGCGCAAAAGGCGCAGTTCCGCGAGAATATCACGCAAAAGCTTTCGTTCAGAAGATGATTGTTTGGTTTGGGTAAGCATACGTTTGAGTCTTGATTGGCTGAATCTTACTGTAAGTATACAGCAAAAAGTAAACTAGTCAACCGTTTCTATCTTTGAGGATTTGTTTCTTGAGAGACAGAACAAAGTCTCAAATAATGGAGTGGTTTTTCAAAATAATTTTTAATCGAACAACCTATTGAGAAATTTTTAAAAGGAGAAAAAGATGGAATTGAATCTGCTTGATTTGGTTTCTTTACCGCTTTCGTATCAAAGACAGTGGCAGGAAACTATCAACAAAGGATTGGCGAAGATATCGCCCGATGCACTCAGCGAAGATATCGCCGATGAAGATGCTCGTGTCGACGCTGATGGTTCACTCGTAATCTTCGGGCAATGCGGCAGTCAGAAACTTGAGATGCGAGTACCGGTCGGAGAATGGTTTATCAGTCCTTTCGGCGCACTGGCTGAACCGGTAGCACTCTGGGTCATTTCAATGATTGCAGAGAAAACGCCGCGCGATCGGAAGAGCGAGGGGAAGGACTGGCAGGGAAAACTCTTTGGTGTCATTGATACCAAGGGGTACATATCGCCTGACGGAAAGGTTTTCCGTTTCATGTACAACGGCGAAGGGCCGTTTCAATCAGTAAGCCGAGCCGCCGCCTTCGGCTTCGCTTTAGGCGATGCCGCGCCGGACTGGGCAAAAGGAAAGTAACTATTATCACCTGTCCAAGCATGCGTCAGCGAATGCATGCTTGGACTCTCAACTGAATTCTTATCCTGGCTTGCGGGATGAAAGTTCTGCGAGATATTTTTTTAACTTTATAAAATCTTACTTTTTTGGCAATTGCAAGAAAAGTCAGATTCTAGAGTCTCTTTTATCATTAAGTACCACTATTTACGCAATTGCGTAAATCGTGATATTCGAAAAAATGGCATGACAGAAGGAGGCGGCAACCTCGTGTATGAAAAATTTTCTTTCTTCTGTTCCGTAGGGCGAATCTTTTGTGTCTTCTGTTCTCTTGGGTATTGTCTCTCTCCCTAGGAAAACACCTTGACGACACTCTCTATTTCAGTAACTTTTGCCCGCCTAGACGTCGAGGCTGGCAAAAGACTAGAATACTTATTCGCCCGCGGAACAGTGGAAAGAAACGCCGCGAAAAACCACCCTGATCCGCCGACTGGCAGACGAATGGGTGGTTTTTATTTTGAGAAAATTCCCTCTATCAGTACTTATACCTCTTTACCGCGGCCGCGGTAAAGAGGTATAAGTCTAGGTAATAGCAAGGTGGTATTTATCTCCCTTGCCGAGCGGCTAGGGCGTAATCAAAAAAGTAACTATCGAGAGATTGGGCAGTCGAGTGATATCCGTTGTCACCAAAGAAAAAATCAACAAAGACTTCACGGGCTCGGGCAATTTCGCGCAGTCGTCCAGGCAAAACATAGTGCTTACGATCTTCGAGTGTACAGTCAAAAAGCTCCAGGGCGCGGTAAGCGGCATTGGTGGCTTTGGCCTCGTCTTTCGCTACACGCCATTTGAGAGAGCGCCCTACTTCGCTCCCGATATTCCCCAATTGTTCAAAGAGCGAGTATTCTTTCCAGCGCCCGGCCGCCATTTCTGTATGAAAGACATTTTTCATAACATTAATTTTTTTACGACAGCCAAAATTTTTATTCTGGTTGCCTCATCATCGATTCCTCGACTGCGATTTCCCTGTCTCGGACGGATATTGATCATCGAATCGAATTCGACAAATTTTTCTTCCGTTTCTGCCGGATGAAAGTTGATGCCCCACAGATCTTCCTGCTTCGATCCAGATTCTAGAAGCGCCGCCTCTTCGTCGGCATGCATTTCGGCATCGATAAACATGATTCCTTTCTTGATGTCCACCACTGCCTTTACCATCCCGCCAAACATGCGCCCAGCCAGAGATTTAAGTTCGGCTCGTGATACCTTTTCGTTTTGTGTGATAAGTTTCATAATGTGTTCTTGAGGATATCAGTTTTTCTCCTTTTTTTCAATAGTAATCCCCCTTTCCGTTTCACTCAAACTTTTGAATATTATTTCTATCCTTTTTTTGGGAAGTAACTCTTGCACGCGCTCGGGCCATTCGAGAATGACCACCCCCTCTTTGTCCGCGCACCATTCGGCGAAACCTAAATGAATAAGATCCTTGGCCTTCACCCGATAAGCATCCGCGTGATAGACACGCCTGATACCTTGCGCGGTCGAGGTGGGTAAATCATACTGTTTCATAATGACGAATGTCGAGCTGACATAGGGGCGAGCGGCTCCCATACCTTCCAGAAATCCCTGGGCAAAAGTCGTTTTCCCCGCGCCCAAGTCACCCTCGAGACATACCAATGTTCCCGGCGCAATTCCTTGCGCCA
>Ga0156211_123_pt2 | contig 12481 bp, 11 predicted proteins | sample RifCSPlowO2_12_FD_116151 | JGI IMG/M metagenome (GOLD analysis project Ga0156211, IMG submission 116151) | Candidatus Moranbacteria bacterium RIFCSPLOWO2_12_FULL_48_12 | reverse complement strand
GTGAAAAAGAGGATGTCCTCTTTGGGAGACATGAAGAGGTCGGAGCTGTCAAAGCTCTGCGCAACATCCTTCAAGTCTGTCAGGCGCGTCTTCTTTCCAGTGCCGACATCCATTTTCCAAAAAGTATCTTTGGTAATGAGCGGCTTGTCAAAGTAATCGTTGGGGAGGGTGGCGCTGTCCGGCAGTCCGCCCGGGAGAGCATAGTAGATGGTGCGGCTATCCTTGGACCAAGCCGCTTTGGAGACAAAGGTGGGGAGAGAGAGGCTCTGGAACTCACCGCCGTTTCCATTCATCATATTGAGGAGGATATTTTGTCCGCCCTTCTCATTGCTCACGCCGACCAGCACTTTTTCACCATTGGGTGACCAGAGGTAGTCGGCTCCGAATTTTTCCGAAAGGAGCACCCGGCGGCTTTCCCCCGAGAGGCCGATAGTTTCGAAGGAAGTTTTCTCAAGCGCGCTGGGTCGGTTCCAAAAGGAGACAGCCGTGCTCTGGGGCACAGGCGAGATGAATGAGTCCTGGGACAGCGAGGCGAGTTTTTTCCAGGCCGACCCGTCCGGATTGGCGATATTTAGGGTGCGCTCATTATTTGTGGCGGTGTACTGATAGAAAATCTTGTCGCCGAGATTATTCCAAGCCAGCCGCGCCATTTCCGGCTTGAGTGGGACAAGCGTCTTGGTGGTTAGATCGGCATAGTGCCAGAGGTTTTGCCCATTGCTTTGCTTGAGGAGAAGCAGGGTGCGGTCTTTCTTGGGCGACCAGATGACGCGCACCGGCTGGCCCGGGAGGTCGCTCAAGAGAACAGACTTGTCTTTGCCTTCCATGGAGGCCTTTTTCAAAGTTTTCTCATCCAGCGAATAATAATAGAGGGTGCCATCATCGGAAACCGCCGCTCCCAAAAGAGCTTCATTGATGGGGTTTTGAATGCTTCCAACCATACCAGGCGTAGCAGCGGCTTTCATTTCTTGGACAGCATTTTTTTCCTTCGGGTCGGCGACCGGATCATTGACGTTATTTTTGAATGCAAAATTATAGGCCGCCAAGAAAATGAGCACCAAAATAAGTAAGCCGATAGAAAAATAGAAAATCTTTTTCATTCTTTTTGTTATAATATTTTCTTTACTGGACGTGAAACGAAGAGAGGTTGGTCATGGTCGAGTAGGATTGGCAGGGAGTGACGCCTTTTATTATATACGGGGCGCAGTCTTTGCTCTCATAGAGGACAACGAGACCCGCCGCCTTGAAAGCATCAAAGTACTTTCTAATGGTAGCAGGGTCAGTTGACCCGCCGCTATTGTTGAGATCGGCGCAGGTGCCTTTTTGGTGGCAGGTACTGTTGTGCATGACCGTCGGAGGCCACGACTCAGTTATTCGCCAGCCGGTTACCCCAGTTACATTTTTTATTTTTTGGAGGAGAGATGGATCCAAAAAACATTTATTTAGTCCGCACGTTTTGAAATCTACACCAGTTACCTCTACGCACCCTGTACAGGCTTGGCATTTGATATTTCCAGCCGGGCAACAGGCGGCTACCGGCTGGGCTGGACTCGGGCAGGCTACCGGAGGCACTGTTGGTACGGGCTTTGGTTCTGTCGGCACAGCAGCCCCCGGAACAGCCGTAAGACCGTTCAAAGTGACATTCACCAGATCGGGGTTGATGGTATTGAGGAGGAGCCAGGCCACGAGAGCGATGATGAGGCCGATGATGGAATCGAAAATGACGCTTTTGGCCGTGCTCATGGCCGCCGTATTGCCGGCACTGGTTAGATACATAAAGCCGCCGACGGAAAGCATAAACAAGGCGCAGAGGACAATCACCACCATGGCTGTTCTATAAACAGCGGTAACGTAAGCTGGCAGATTACTGCCATCCGTACTGGCGAGCCCGGGGATTTTTTCAAGAAGTGTGTATTGTAGCCCCTGTGTTTGTGCCTCTACTACAGAAACAAACAGGAATGTACTTACGGAAAAAATAAGGAGAAAAAATACTATAAGAAAAATTTTATTTTTGACCATATTGAAAAAATGATGTGTCATTATTATACCACAAATTTTTTGAGTCATTGAAACAAAACTCCTCTGTTGGGTGGCGTATAGAATGCCCGCATACTTGTTCGGCCTCAAACGGTTAACGGTATCGCGGGGATGGCGTAAACATTTTACACGTCGACTGATTGAAATCGGCATGCCAATGCAAAGAATCCTCGTCCCAAAATACAGCCCTTTTTATCAAATAAACAGGCCTTGGGACACCATTTTTGGGCAAGTAACATAATGGTGTCCTCCCGCTTGTGATATAGCTATCTATAGCCTCACCATGGGCTATGTCGATAGCATAGTCACCTTGAGTATGATGTGTTGTGGCACACCTCCCAGTTGATTTGTCGTGAAGCCAGCATTCTGTTCCCCCGTTGATCTGTATCGGACAATTATCGCAAGCGGCGCTGAGATTTTTAAGTCCTTGTATGGCTGCTGAACCGGCCAGGCTTATACAATCTGTTTGTCCTTTTGTCGTGCACCCGGGGTTACTGATGAATGAGAAATTCCCGCTTGATTGAAGATCGGCTCGCTCGCTTGCGTCGCTCGGCCAAGACTGCCCGTAGGCTATTTCAGGCGGTGGAACAGCAGCCCCCGTAGGAGCCGTGGCTGGGAGGCCATTCAATTTGACATTTATAGAGCCAAGGTTGATGGTACCGAAGAAGAACCAGGTTGCAATGGTGACGGTCAGCCCAAAAAACCCCAAAATGAATAAATATTTTTTGTTTTTACTCATATAAAAAAGAAGAGTATCACTTATTGTATCATAAAAACTCGAGATGGCTCGAGTTTCTAATTTCCTCCATAGAGTGCTCCTGTTTTGTAGTTTTTCCTAAAAATCCCAGCTGCCGTTCATGCTGCTTGACTGGGTATAGTTGACGACGGTCGTTTCGAAGAAGTTGCCCTTGTCGCTATTGGGGTCCTGGAGCCGATCGAGATGCTTGTAGGGGTTGGTGACCGCATCCGGGTAGAGCGGGCCGATACCGAGCATCGCGAGGCGGTTATTGGCCAGCCAGCGGGTGTAATCCTCGGTCGTCTTGCCACTCAAGCCGGGAATGCGGTCGCCCAAAATATGTTTCCCCCACTCGATTTCTTGTTAGACGGCTGTTTGCATCATGTCGAGAATCAATTTTTCATCGTAGAGAGCGGGGAATTCCCTCCTGATTTCGCGGATGAGGTTGGCGAAGATAGTGATGTGCGTGAGTTCATCACGGCGGATATAGGCGATCATCCGGCCGGTGGCAAGCATCTTCATCCTATCAACCAAGGTATCGAAGAAAGCGAAGCCATTGTAGAAATAGACCGCTTCGAGAAGGAAGTTGGCCACGATGCCGCGGAAGAATTTTTCATCCGTAGGCTCTGCGATGAAGTCCTCGTATATTTGGCCGATGTATTTGTTGCGCTCGAGCAGCACGGTATCGGTGCGCCAGAAATAGTAGATCTCATCCCGTTCTTTGCTTTCGACAACGGATTCGAGGATGGTGGCGTACGATTGCGAATGGATGGCTTCCTGGTAGGCCTGGATGGAGAGGATCAGATTCACCTCCGGGGACGTGATATAGTCGGAAAAATGCGGCAGATTGACGGTCTGGATGGAGTCGAGAAAGATGAGAAAAGATAGGATGCCTTTATAAGCCTTCTGCTCTTCCGCCGAGAGCTCGGAGCGGAACATCCGCGCGTCGTCTTTGAGACCGGAAACTTTTTCCGGAACCCAGAAGTTTCCTACCATGACCTGATAGAGGGACTTGGCCCAGGGGTACTTCGTCGCGTTCAGGTTGAAAAGCCCGGTCGTGGCGCCCTTGATGATGGTTCGCATGGACACATCATCATTTCCCTTCGGGTTGAACATGAGATTCCTTTGCATTTCTTCAGTCATAATGTTTGGACTTACGACTGACCACTGACGACTTACGACCGTGCGAAGCGCATACTGGCCATAATATCGTTGTTAGTTGTCTGTCATGAGTTGTTAGTTTCTCTTTTAGCCGCTGCAGCTGACGCAGTCTTCTTTTACTTCGCCGGAAAGGCTGCGCACATAATAGACGGTCTTGATCCCCTGTTTCCAGCTCTTCATATAGTAGCCGTAAAGCTGCTCCGGGCTGACGTGCGACGGGTCGATCATCCATTCGAAAGAAATAGACTGATCTATCCATGGATAAATGATCGCCATCATATCGATGACGTCATTCATATTCATAGTGATATATTCCTTGTAATACCAGAAGTTCTCTTTGGAAAGCTTGGGTGCCACGCGGATGGTGGGCGCCGAGAGATTGGTCTCGATGAAAAACTTTTTGTAGATAGGGAGGAGGGCCGCGGTGGTGCCGACGACGCCGGCGGTGGAGGTATTGGGGGCGGGAGCCGTGTGATAGGCGAACCGCACGCCATGCGTTTGCATATCGGCAAAAAGCTTTTTCCACTCCCCGGCAAAAGGAGTGTTGGATGTGAACCATGCTTCATCCCGTCCGAGTAGGCTGCCTTTGGAATACTCGCTCCCCGGGTACAACTCGTATGTCCCCCGCTCCTTCGCAAGATCTATGGAGGCGCGGTAGGTATGGTAGGCGTAGCGCTCGAAGAGGTGATTGACCTCCAAGCGGGCCTCCTCGCTGTCATAGGCGAGTTTCCGCGTGGCCAGATATTCGGCCAGCCCCAGGTAGCCGACACCGACGCTCCGGTAGCGCAGAGCCGTCCGCCTGGCTTCCTGGATGGGATAGTAATTGAGCGTGACGACGTTATCGAGAACCCGCATGACGGCAGGAAAAACATCCGCTATCACCTCCTTGGTACAGACGGTCGCGATATTGATGGAAGCCAGGTTGCAGACCACGAGGTCTCCCGGTTCATAGCGGATAACGATTTTTCCATCCTCGATTTTTTCCTCGATGAATTTGGTGGCTGAAGTGTTCTGGCAGATCTCCGTGCACAGCTGGGTGGAATAGATATTGCCCGCATGCTTGTTCGGATTCAGGCGGTTGACCGTATCGCGGAAAAAAACATACGGCATGCCGGTTTCCACGGTGGATTTCAAGAATTTTTTGAAGATCTCTTTCGCTTTGACCACTTTTTTCATGGTGAGACGCTCATCTTTCTCCAGCGTCTGGTAAAGCTCCTCGAAAGGCTCGTTGAAAGTATCCTGGAGGCGCCGGCCATAGAATTTTTCGATCTCATGCGGATCAAAGAGCGTGATGTCGGCGCCTTCCTCGAGCCGCCTCATGAACAGATCGGGGATAGCGACCGCCGGAAAGATATCGAACGCCTTGGAACGGATATCGCCGGTTTCTGTTTGGAGATCGAGGAAATCATAGATATCGAGGTGCCAGATGTCGAGCGTCACGGAGATAGCACCGAGGCGCGAGCCGAGCTGATTGACGGCGACAGCAGTGTCGTTGATCACCTTCACCCAGGGATTTACCCCGCCAGACATCCCGGCGACGTTTCTGATGGCGCTCCCGCGGGAGCGGATGTTACCGAGGTAAACGCCCACCCCTCCGCCGAATTTGGAAATTTGCGCCATATTCTCGACGGCGTGGTAGATGTCGCGGAGGTCATCGTTGACATTGATTTTGAAACAACTGGAAAGCTGATGGAAATTGGTGCGGGCATTGAGCAAGGTCGGCGTCGGCAAGGAAATGCGTTGCTCTGAACAGTGCTTATAAATTTTCAACGCGAAAGCCAGACGGTCTTCCGGCTTTTCCGGAATAGCGAGGAACAAGGCCACCGACATATACATTTCCTGCGGCAGCTCCCTGATGATTTTGTTCGGATTGAGGAGGTAGCGTTTTGCGAAGGAGACGATCGTCGTGTATTCATAGCTTTGGTCTGTGTCCAAAGAGAGATGTTTGCCTGCCTCAAGGATATCTTTAGCGGAATAATATTTGTAAAAATCTTTGTAGTACAGTCCGCGTTCTATATAATCGTCGAAGAGCGCCTTATAAGCCTCTGGGGAATAGACATCTTTCTGTTCCAAGCGGCGGTTCTTGGTGGCTTGTTTGTAGAGATCGCCCAAGAGGATCCGGGCCGCCACGTTCTGCCAGAAGATGTTCTCTACCGTGACGAGGTCGATACAGGTCTTGATCAAGAGCTTATTGATATCCGACGTCTTGATCTCATCGACGATGTTCTTTTTGAACGCTTCGATCAAGTCGGCGAAGCGGCACTCTTTTTCATAGCCTTTACTAGCTCGGCCGAAGACGGCCTGGATCTTCTTGACATCGAAAAGCTCCTGGGTTCCATCGGCTTTAACAACTTTCATCGAGTGCTGTTCGAATTGTTCGATGAGTTTTTCTTTCCGTTCCTCGCGCTTCTCGCTCTGCTTTTCCCGGTAGAGGATATAGGCCTTGGCGATCTCGTAGCGGCTCTCCCGCATCAGGTGCTTCTCGACAAAGTTCTGGATTTTTTCCACGGAAGGGCTATGCCCCTCGGCTCCTTCGCCGCAGGACTCTATGAGGTCGTGAATGATATCATCAGTCATCTCGCCTATGAAGCTCTTGTCCGTCTCGCCTGTGGCATCGCAAGCGAGCTCAATCGCTCTTTCGATGCGGAAGCGGTCAAAGGGGACGATTTCTCCATCGCGGCGTTTTACTTGGGTCAGCGTCATATTTTTGTGAGCCACTCCCGTCGACAGCGGCCAGGAAAACTCCCGAAGGAGAGGTGTTCGGCGTCGTTGTCGGAGGGCTGGGGTTTGTTTTTGTTTTGATTACTTTTTTGAGAGTCTTTCTTCCGCCGCTGTCCAATTTATGGAGCGGGAAAACGTTTCGAGATAGCCTGCCTTTTTGATGCCGTAATCGAGCATATAAGCATGCTCGAAAACATCCATGACGAGGATGGGCGTTGTTCCGACCAAGTGGCCGAGATCGTGCTCATTGACCCAGACGTTCATAAGTTCATCCTTTTCCGTATCATGAGCCAGAACGACCCAGCCGATGCCGCGCATGGCGCCTAAGCCCAAGAAATTCTTTTCCCAATTCTCAAAACTGTTGTAAGTTTTTTCAATTTTTTCTTTGAGCATGCCATCTTTGAGAGGGCTGGATTCTTTGGTCATATTGCCGAAATAGAGCTCGTGCATGCGCATCCCGTTCCACTCCCAGCCAAAGCGGCGCTGGAGCTCAGAGTATTCCGGCGTGCCGATTTCCTTGGAGCCAAGAAGTTCGATGAGCTTATTGGTGTTGGTGACATAGCCTTCATAGAGCGTGAAATGGTTGGTAAGAAGCACATCGCTCAGTCCAGTGAGGCCAAGGAGGTGTTTGAAATCTTTTGGAGAATACGTTTGCATAAGTTTTCGTTTTAGGAATTTACACTAGTTTAATGAGGACGAATGCGTACGAATTTTATTTATTAGTGCCATTCGTGGCAATATTTGTGTTTATTTGTGTTTTAAATTTTTCCGACGAGATCGATGCCAGGCTTTAGGGTTTTGGCTCCCGGTTTCCAATTGGCCGGGCAGACCTCCCCGCCGTGTTCGCGAACGAAAACCGCCGCTTCGAGCTTGCGCAAGAGTTCAGCGGCACTGCGCCCGATATTGTTGGCGTGGATCTCATAGGCCTGCAAGGTGCCATCCGGGTCGACGAGGAAACTGCCGCGGCGCGCGAGGCCTCTGTCCTCCCCTTCCTCTATGTAGACGCCGAAATTTCTGGCCAGGTCGCCCGTCGGGTCGGCCACCATCGGGTAGGTGATTTTTTTGATAGCCGGAGAATGGTCGCGCCAGGCTTTGTGCGTGAATTTCGTATCGGTGCTGACAGAGAGCACCTCGGCATTCAGTTTCTGGAACTCCGCATAGTGAGCGGCCATCTCTTCCAATTCGGTCGGACAGATGAAGGTGAAGTCTGCCGGATAGAAGAAAAAGACGACCCACTTGCCTTTGAAGTCGGAAAAGTGCGCTGTGCGGAACTTTTCTTCATGGTAGATATCGAATGTAAAATCCGGGATACCTTGCCCGATAGCTACTCTCTCAGAAGTTCCGCAACCGCCTCCGCAGCATGTATCTTGATACATATTTTTGTTTGGTAAGAATTACAAATGCGGTGTACCGCTTACCTATAATAGGGACAAGGCCCTAGTCTGTCAACTACCCGCTTGTCAAGCGGAAAAAACCCCCTTATTTTCGGACATATTTGATAAATACAACAACATCTAGTGGTAAAAATTATGTTTGTGGTACAAGACATAGAATGGCGAAATGACAGAAAACCCCTCTCCAGAGAGGGGCTGAAAAAATATCAGGAGAGAAAAAGCACGAGAGAATTTCTCAGGAAAGAGAGACGGGATTTTCAATTTTTCCGAGAGTAAACCGTGTAATATTTTGGAGCGTCGTATCGAGGATGCGGCGGAGCGCTTCTTCGCTATAGAATCCGATATGGGGGGTGAAGACGACATTATCGCGGCTGAGGAGATTGTGGTTCTGTTTGATCTGCCGGGCTTGGGTCGGGCCGCAATTTTCGTGCAGGCATTGATTTTCTTCTTTGATATGTTCCTCTCCTTCGAGGACATCGAGGCCGGCGCCGGATAAGGAATGGTCATCGAGCGCTTCGATCAAGGCCTCGGTGTCGACGATGCCGCCGCGGGACGTATTGATGAGGAGGCCTCCTTTTTTTATTTTCTTTATATTTTTCCGGTTGATGAGGTGATGGGTGTGCTCGTTGTAGGGGACGTGGAGCGTCACGATATCCGCTTGTGCGAGCACCTCGTCGAGCGGCGCATACCTATAGTGGAGTATTTCAGAAAGGAAGATATCATGATAGACATCGGAGGCGATGACGTGCATGCCGAATCCCTTGGCGATGCGGATGACGTGGAGCCCGATATGGCCGGTGCCGATGACGCCGAGCGTTTTGTCTTTGAGATCGAAGCCCATGAGGCCGTCGATGGAAAAATCTTCTTTCAGCCCCCTGGCGTAGGATTTGTGGACATTGCGGGAGAGGGCGAGAATAAGGGCAAAAGTATGCTCAGCCACGGTATTTTCTCCGTAATGCGGAACATTGGAAACCGCTATATTTTTTTCTCGGCAGACAGCGATATCGATGTGGTCGAAGCCGGTGGAACGGGTGGCGATGAGGCGGACGTTTTTCAACTGTTCGATGACGGAGTGGTTGACTGCCGAATAGATGAACACGGAAATGATCTCATAACTTCCGGCATGCGGCGCGTTTTTTTCTGTCAGCGGTTCGGCGGAGAAAAAAAGTTCGTGTTCCGTAAGCATTCGCGAGAGGTAGTCCTGGTCAGACGGGCTGGTTTCAAAAAAGGCGATTTTCATAATGAGGTGAGGGTTGCTTATATGAGTGATTTCGTCTATCATCGAACGAAGTGGCCGATGCTATCAAAGAAACGGATTATTCTCTATTATACCCCAAAACTTATCTTTTTCGCCAATACGCGATTTTGCAGGTGAGATGAAAGAAGTATGAAGAAAATTAATGAGAAATTGGTGCTCGAAATTCCGCGGCGGCTGGTGGACAAGCGGCTGGATGTGGCGGTCTTTGATTTGCTGCAAAAAAAAATTTCTGAGAATAATCTTTCTCGGGGTGGCGTGGCACGTTTGATCAGAGCCGGGAGGATTCGCCTCAGTGGCAAAGAAGTAAAGGCCGACCACAAGGTGGATCTTCACGATCAAATAGAAATTTTTGCGGAAGATCTTACGGCTGTCTCTCCCGAGTTGCAGCCGGATCCGGATATGGACATTCCTATTTTGCACGAGGATGAGGTCTTGGTGGCCGTCAATAAACCAAGTAACGTGCAGGTGCACCCGGCCGGCCATACGGACAGGCAAACCGTCGCGCACTGGGTTGTCGCCCAGTATCCGGAAATCCGCGGCGTGGGCGAAAATGTTTTGCGTCCGGGGATAGTGCATCGTCTGGACAGGCAAACCTCCGGAGTGTTGCTGATCGCCAAAACGCAGCCGGCGTTTATGGGGCTGAAAGAGCTTTTTCAAAGCCGAGCCATAGAAAAAACATACATCGCTTTGGTGTATGGCCATATGCCGGAACTGGTCGGGAAAATCGACAAACCTTTGATGCAGCGCTCTGGAGAATTGAAGCGCTTTGTGGTCGAAACACAACATATTCCAGAGGCGGCCCGGGAAGCTCTCACTTTGTATCGCGTTATCGCCCGCTACCCGGACTTCGATCTTTTGGAAGTAACGCCCAAAACCGGACGGACACATCAGATCCGCGTGCATTTGGCCTCTCTCGGCTGTCCGGTGGTGGGCGATAAGCTCTATGCATGGAAGCCGATGCGGCGGGGCGAAAAGCTTTTTTCAGCGCGGCAGATGCTGCACGCCTATCGCCTCCGTTTCGAGCTTTTTTCCAAACCGTACGCCTTTGAGGCTCCCCTGCCGGAAGATTTTCGATCTATCTTACGGAAGGTTGACGAAACGCGGGAGGCAAGCTATGATGATGAGGCCTTGAAAAGCCTTTTATCCAGCACCTTCTAGAATACCATGTGGTTTTGTCGCAGGGATAAATGGGATACTGATTCTTTCCGCTGGACCTAAATACCTTGTGGTGAAGGTGCTGGATTTATCGGTATAACGAGGTTTTTTCTTTTTATCTACGGGTTATTCTTAGCGAAGAAGATACCTTATTAATCTAAACGTATGCATCAGAAACTTATTTCCTTCAATTTGAAGCAGAGAAAAGCTCTCGCTATCCCCGAGCTGCGAGCCGGCGATGTGGTCAATATCTCTCGGAAGATCAAAGAGGGCGGGAAAGAACGCCTCCAGGCTTTCCAAGGAACGATCATCGCTATCAATGGCGGACAGAGCTCTTCCAAAACCATCACGGTGCGCAAGATCTCTTTCGGGGTCGGCGTAGAGCTGGTGCTCCCCGTTTCTTCACCGCAGATCGAGAAAATCGAATTTGTAAAACGCACGCGCGCCCGCCGCGCCAAGCTGTACTATGTGCGCGACAAGTCTGTCAAAGTCCTGAGCAAGAAACTCAAGGAAGTGGCCGTCAAGAGTGGTCTGGTTCCAGATGTATCGGAAATATCTTCCGTAGCAGAGGAACCAGTAGAAGTGGGAACAGTTGAAAAAACAGAGGCTTAAGACATTTGTTTTCCTAGTGTGCCTCAGCCCTAGTCATGTAATTGGTATACCCATCAAGTTTGAGGTATAATGTCTGCATGGCAAACAGAGGGGTAAAACCTAAGAGTAAAGTAAAGCTAAAGTGGTCAGCAAGTTTTGCTTATGCTATCGGGTTACTCGTGACTGATGGGAGCCTGTCTAATGATGGGAGACACATCCTTCTTGTTTCAAAGGACGTCGAGCAACTTAATAATTTTTTGCAGGCTTTAGGGAACATAAAAAACAAACTGAGTAGATCAAAATCTGGATATACAGGGCAATATATTCCCCGCGTCCAATTTTCTGACGCTCTCTTTCATCGGTTTTTGGTGAGCATAGGCGTTACCCCTAATAAGACAAAGACGATAGGAAAGATTTCGATGCCCGATGAATACTTTTTTGATTTTCTCAGAGGACACCATGATGGGGATGGTTATTTTTATTCTTATTTTGACCCGCGGTGGAAATCAAGTTTTATGTACTATCTCGTGTTTGTTTCCTCAAGCAGAGCGCATATTGATTGGATACGAAATCGTCTCAAGGTGTTTTTGGGGGTATGGGGGCATCTTACCAAAGATCACAGGACTGCTGTTCATCAGCTCAAATATGCAAAACAAGAAGGATTCAAAATTTTAAAAAGAATGTATGGCGATAAAAAAAGCATATGTTTGTCACGCAAAAGATTGAAAATTATTGAAGCATTAGGTAGTATAGGGAAACAGCTATAATATGCGCGGGTGCTGTAACTGGTAGCCAGGCTAGCTTGAGGTGCTAGTGCCGCAAGGCGTGGAGGTTCAAGTCCTCTCCCGCGCACTTTATGAAGTAAAGTAGATTTTACTCGGCGTGAAGGGGTACCGAGAGATGGGGAGACGAGCCTGGGGCGGTTAGCTCAGTTGGTAGAGCGGTGCGTTTACATCGCAATGGTCGCAGGTTCGAGTCCTGCACCGCCCACAACTTTACATTGTTGCTTGATTGCTGCATTGTTAAAGGGTTGGATTAACAATAGATGCCGAGGTAGCTCAGTGGTAGAGCAGAGGACTGAAAATCCTTGTGTCGGCAGTTCAATCCTGCCCCTCGGCACAGAAGACAGTCAGCAGCCAACAATTAACAATCAACTGATGGCTTGCTTTCTTGGTGATTGCAAATTGTCAGTTATAGGTTATTTGTTGTATGTTAGAAGTTGGGGGTCCGTAGCTCAGCGGTAGAGCGGGCGACTCATAATCGCTTGGTCGTTGGTCCGACTCCAACCGGACCCACATAGGCAATTGAAAATGTAAATATCAAAAATAAAAATGATATTGACAGAGTCAAGGAATTTTAGAAATAGTCAATTATAAATTTTTATTTGTCATTTTGCATTTTGATTTTTCAATTTTGATATAGCGCGCGGGT
>Ga0156211_119_pt1 | contig 12718 bp, 10 predicted proteins | sample RifCSPlowO2_12_FD_116151 | JGI IMG/M metagenome (GOLD analysis project Ga0156211, IMG submission 116151) | Candidatus Moranbacteria bacterium RIFCSPLOWO2_12_FULL_48_12 | reverse complement strand
TAGTTTTTAGGAGTTGAGAAAGATGCTCGATGATTTTTGGCGGGGCGTCATTTTTGATGGCGATAATGAGGCGCTCCCCGAGAGCTTCTTTTGGGGGTGTGTGGAAATTATTCTTGGCACGCGTCGCTTCGGCGCGGGCGAACTGGTGCACGCTATTTTGGGAAATGCGTTCGACGCTTTCAGCGATATATCTCTGTGTCCCGTCTTTGTGCGAGACGCGGGCATCGACGATGACGACCTCGTCTTCGATCCACGACTCTCCCGTCTGGAGGGCGGTTTTGCCAAAGACCAGGAGCTCGATGCGGCCGGTCAGATCTTCGAGGCCGATGAAGTACATGGTATTTTGGTTCTTGGTGAGAATTTTCCGGACGCCCGTGATGACGCCGCCGATACGGACTCGGGCTTGATCCGGTTTCTTTTCCAGTTCACAGAGCGCCACGGTAGCTTTGTCAAAATAAGTTTGATACTCTTTGACTGGATGGTCGCTGACATAAAGGCCCAAGAGCTCCTTTTCCCATCCCAATTTCATTTTTTTTGTAGCCGGAATGGCTGGAGAAAGTTGGATGGCGCTGGTCATAATGGCCATATCGCCGAATAAGCTGTTTTGGTGCGTATCGGCGATAGATTTCAAATTTTTTCCATGCTTCTGGATGGCGTCGATGCTTTCGAGGAGCTGGTTGCGTTCGCCGAAGCCTTCCAAAGCACCCACCTTGATCAGCGCTTCAACGGATTTTTTATTCAAGTCCTTGGTTTTCACGCGTTCGATGAATTGTTCGAGGCTTTCATATTTCCCTTCGCGCTTGCGCTCTTCGACGATTTCTTCGACGACGATATGCCCGACATTTTTGATGGCGTTCAATCCGAAACGCACCCGCTCTATCTTACCAGTCCCGCTCGCCTCGCTGTCGGCTTGGCGAAGCGAGCCGAGACGAGTTGAGGCTGGGTCTGCTCCGATGATGACGGCGAACTCCCCGAAGCTTTCATTGATATGCGGCGGGAGGACTTCGATACCCATCTCTTTGGCCTCGTGTACTTCGATAGCGATGCGGTCGATGTTGTCTTGGTCGGAGGTGAGGAGCGCCGCCATAAACTCCGCCGGATAATGAGCTTTGAGGTAGGCGGTCTGATAGCCGATGAGCGCATAGCAGGCGGCGTGCGAGCGGTTGAAGCCGTAGCCGGCGAACGGTTCGATGAAGGAAAATACCTTTTCACCGATATTTTTCCTGATGCCGTTTTTAATACAGCCCTCGATGAATTTTTCGCGTTGTTTCGCGACCAACTCTTTGATTTTTTTGCCGACCGCTTTGCGCAGAACGTCCGCCTCTCCATAAGTGAAGCCTGCCAGATCGCGCGCGATCTGCATCAGCTGTTCCTGGTAGACGGCGACGCCATAAGTGTTTTGAAGGATCGGCTCGAGGGTGGGGTGGAGATATTCGATTTTTTTCGTGCCATGCTTGCCGGCGATGAAATCTGGGATATATTCCATCGGCCCCGGCCGATAAAGGGCTACCATAGCGACGATATCTTCGAAAATAGTCGGTTTCAACTGTTTCAAGTAGCGCTTCATACCGGAGCTTTCCAGCTGGAAGACACCGGTGGTCCGCGCTTCTTGAAGAAGTTGAAATGTCAGCTCATCATCAAGCGGTATTTTTTCGATGTCGATGTCTGGTTGTTTGATCTTGCGAACGATGCGCAGGGTGTTCTGAATGATAGTGAGGTTTTTGAGGCCCAGAAAGTCCATCTTAAGCAAGCCGATTTTCTCGACGGCATTCGATTTGGTAGAGGCGGAATACTGGGTCACAACGCCCTCGCGGCTTCCCGAAACGCGCTGGAGCGGCGTGTATTCAGTAACGGGGTCTTTGGTGATGACGACGCCGCAAGCGTGCATTGAAGCATGGCGAACCAGTCCCTCGACTTTCATCGCGGCATCGATCAGTCTTTTCACATCAGCATTTCCTCCGTACCACTGCGTGAACTCTGGCACTTCCTTGAGGGCTTTGTGGATCGAGGCAAACATGGGAATCATCTTGGATGTCTTGTCGCAGAGATCATAGGGAAAGCCGAGTGCGCGGCCGACGTCTCGGACAGCAGCGCGGGCAGCCATTGTTCCGAAGGTGATGATCTGCGCGACATGGTCATTGCCGTATTTTTCCCGCACATAATTGAGCACGTCATCCCGGCGGTCATCGGCGAAATCCATATCCACGTCGGGCATCGATATGCGTTCGGGGTTAAGGAAGCGTTCGAAGAGGAGGTTGTATTCGATGGGGTCGATATTGGTGATGCCGGTGAGATAGGCGATGAAACTGCCCGCCGCCGAACCGCGCCCCGGGCCGACGACGACGCCGTTATTTTTCGCCCAGTTGACGAAATCCTGCACGATTAAGAAGTATGAGGCGAAGCCAGTACTCTTGATCACCCCCAGCTCATATTCCATGCGGGTGCGTTGTTCAGATGTGATTTCTTTTCTGGCGTAGCGTTTCTTCAGTCCCAGTTCGCAGAGTTCGCGCAGGAACTCGTCAGCCAGCTTGCCTTCCGGCAGGGGGAATTCCGGCAAATGGCTCTCATCCATGCGGATTTTGAAATCGCAGAGAGCGGCGATTTTCTCCGTGTTCAGGGTGGCGGCCGGGAAGTCCTTGAAGATTTCCGCCATCTCTTCTCCTGACCGCAGCGACAGATCGAGAGACATCATGCTGAAACGTTCTTTGTCGGTCACTTTTTTGTTGTCGCGGATACAGAGGAGAATATCTTGGATTTCCGCGTGTTCTCGTTTGACATAGTGTACGTCCGATGCGGCCACTACCGGGATGCCGGTTTCGCGACTGATCTGCGCGAGGCCTTGGTTGGCGATCACCTGGTTCTCATATTCGAAATTGGGTCCCAACTCGAGATAGAAGTTTTTCTGGCCGAAGATATCCTGATATTCGAGAGCGGCGATTTTGGCGCGTTCGTAGTTGCCGTAGATGATTTCCGAGGGTACTTCGCCCTGGAGCGATCCGGAGAGCGCGATCAATCCTTCATGATATTGCCGCAGGAGATTCTTATCAGCGCGGGCTTTGTAATAAAAGCCCTCCAGCTGGGCGATGGAAATAATTTTCATCAGATTTTTGTAGCCGGTTTCGTTTTTGACGAGGAGGACGAGCTGATTGCGGCGGCGATCTTCAGCCGTGTTGGTTTTGCTGTGCAAGTCTTTGCAGACATATATTTCGGCGCCGATGATCGGCCGGATGCCATACTCTTTGGCCTTGCTCTGAAATTCCACGGCGCCATAGAGAGCCGACGTATCGGTGAGGGCGAGAGACGTCATACCGAACTCTTTGGCTTGCGCCAAGAGTTCCTCGATCTTGGGGAGAGCGGTCAAGAGGCTATAGTGGGAATGGACATGGAGATGGGTGAAGCTCATAATGTCAAAATTCAAATATTAAATGTCAAATCAAATCCTAATGTTCAAAATATCAAATAAAAAAACCGCGCCGAAAATGGCGAAGCGGAATTTGAAATTTGGCATTTGAAATTTGGCATTGTTTTGCTTCTCCCATAGCCCGGATTGCTCCTCGGGTTTTGCAGAGAAATTATTGTGTTTTTATTGTACTCTTTATTTAGAAAAAATGAAAACCTCAGAAAAGTCAATAATGCGACTATGATGTATACTCAGAGTATGCAAGAAACTACTTTTGAAAAAGAGCGAGAACGGAGCCTTTTGGGGCATACGTTCGTCATTGGTATCGATGAGGCGGGGAGGGGACCTTTAGCCGGATCCGTGGTGGCCGCGGCCGTCACTTTGAAAAACCAAAATTTTGGAAGTTTTGGAAGCAAGGCTTCCAAATTTGGGAATCAAGATGATACGAAGACGTGGAGTCTGGTTCGGGATTCCAAGAAACTTTCGGAGAAACAGCGAGAGAAAATGTTTGATTTTATCCAGGAACATTTTTATGTGGGTGTCGGAATTATCAATGCGGAAACGATCGATCGGGTGAATATTCTGCAAGCGACATTTCTCGCCATGAAATCCGCGCTTTCCGAACTTTTGCGTAAATATAAAAGTATACATGAAACTAACGGCCGTCTGAATGATGTATATATTCTTGTGGATGGGAATCAGAAAATACCCAATTGTTCATATCAGCAGGAGGCAGTAATCGGGGGAGATGGCATAGTGAAATCAATCGCCGCGGCATCCATCATCGCCAAAGTCACGCGCGATCGGATGGTCGTGGAGTACGACAAACAATATCCCGGCTATGGTTTTGCCCAGCACAAGGGCTACGGTACGAAGATGCATATGGACGCGCTCCGTCGCCTGGGTCCCTCGCCCATTCATCGGATGTCGTTCAGGCCTGTGCCCTTGGCGCTTCCAGAAAATGTCAACAAGCGTTTTGCCAATGTTTTGAAACGTAGAAAAAGTTAAAAGCACATAATTTCAAGGCACAAAATCCAAACAAAACACAATTCTCAAAATTAGGGAAAAACATTCTTCAGTGGCTGTTTGTGTTTTTGGTTTAAGGTCTGTGCTTTGTTTGGTCTTTGTGTATTGGGTTTTGTAATTTCTAGGTTTTCTTGCCAAAATAGAAGAGGGATGTTAGAGTAAAAATGTTATTCATTTTACATCGTTATGGCAAATCCGAAGCAACGACACACCCGTCATCGCCGCGATCGCGCGCGCAAGCAGTACGATACTACTCTCAAGAATACCCAGGAGTGTCCCAAGTGTCAGGCACGCATCCTTTCACACCGCGTGTGTCCGAAATGTGGAACATACAAGGGTAAGGAAATGGTCAATACCGCTCCAAAGATAAAGAAGGCAAAGAAATAACTCACGACTTGCGACCAACGACGATTGGGTTTGTTCTTGTTGTTAGTTGTGAGTTGCCCGTCTTGATGAGTCGGCGAGGCAGGTCAGTCGTTAGTCAGTTCAAAACACATGGCAAACCGGCACCTTCAAAGATCAGTAGCGATGCAATCTCTCTTCGAGTGGGATTTTCAGGGCAAGCACGATGAAAAATCCCGTGATGTTTTGCGGCGCAATATCGGCGAATTTGCGCCAGGGTTGGAGGAGACGGCTTTTGCCGAGCATCTCTTGGAAGGGACGCTCCGTGAGCGAAAAACTATCGACAAACTGATCGAGAAATGCGCTCCGGAATGGCCGCTCGAGCAGGTGACGGTCATTGATAGGAATATTCTGCGCCTGGGAATTTATGAGCTGATGTTCGGGAATTACGACGAAGTGCCGCCGAAAGTCGCCATCAATGAGGCTATCGAACTGGCCAAGACATTCGGGAGCGACAGCAGCCCGCGTTTCGTCAACGGGGTGCTGGGAACCATCTATCGCGAAATGGGCGAACCGATGAAGGACGATATTTCTGAGAATCACAAACGCAACCTTGAAGCGTCAGCGAAAGAAGAAAAGAAAAAAACAAAAAAAGTCGCCAAGGTTGCTCCGAAAAAAGTAACCAAAAAAGGCCTCTCGTGAGTGCCTTTTTTAAGAAATATTATGGAAATCCCTATCGACCTCGAACAACTGAAGAAAAAGTTCGCTATCGAGATACACAATCCCGATCTGTTTCAGGAAGCCTTGACACACCGTTCCTATCTCAATGAGCACAAGGACTACCGGCATCCGCACAATGAGCGTTTGGAATTTTTGGGGGATGCGGTGTTGGAATTGGTCGTGACCAAATATTTATTCGATCATTTCGATAATCCGGAAGGCGAATTGACGAGTTTTCGGGCAGCGCTCGTGAATGGCGATATGCTGGGAAAAATCGGCTACGACCTCGGCGTGCAGGAGTTCCTTCTGATGAGCCGCGGCGAGGCCAAGGACACCGGGCGGGCGCGCAACTACCTGGTCGCCAATGCGGTGGAATCCGTCATCGGTGCGCTCTATATCGATCAGGGATATGATGCGGCCAAAGACTTTATCGAGAAACGGATTATCTCACATTTGGATGAGGTGCTTGCGCAAGGGCTCTACACCGATCCCAAGAGCCGCTTTCAGGAATTGGCCCAGGAAAAAACCGGAGTGACGCCAGGCTATCGCGTCTTGAAAGAATGGGGACCGGATCATGATCGGCATTTTATCGCGGGAGTATTCTTGGGCGAAGAATTGGTAGCGGAAGGCGAAGGCATATCCAAACAAGACGCTCAGCGCGAAGCCGCCCGCCAAGGATTGATTGTCAAAGGCTGGCAGTAATCTTGGCAGTTAGTATTTAGTAGCTAGTATTTGGCAAGGTGCTTTGCGCCTTTTTCTTTTGGCTCAGAATAGGATATACTTTAAGCAATGACAAAGCTCAAATGACAAATGTCAAAACAGCCTGGGCGAGGTTGTGGCATTTTGTGTTTTGGTGTTAACTTGAAATTTGTCATTTGGATTTTGAAATTTACGGAACATGTATTTAAAGAAACTAGAAATCAACGGTTTCAAGTCCTTCGCCAAGAGGACGGTTTTGGATTTTCTTCCGGACTTTCCTGCCTCGCCGGCCCGCTTCGACGATGTCTCATCGAGGCGAGCAGGCGGGGACGTTGCCGGTAGCGGAAAAAATGGTATTACGGTTATCGTCGGGCCCAATGGTTCCGGTAAATCCAACGTGGCAGATGCGATACGCTGGGCGATCGGCGAACAATCGCTTAAAAATTTGCGCGGCAAAAAATCCGAAGACGTCATTTTCGCGGGGACGGACAAGAAAGCCCGCCTCGGCACGGCTTCGGTGACTTTGTATTTCGATAACTCCGACAAACGTCTCCCAATCGAATTCGCGGAAGTATCCATCACGAGGAAGGTCTATAGGAGCGGCGAGAGCGAATATATGATCAATGGCGCCCGCGTGCGCTTGCTCGATATCGTCGATCTTTTGGCGAAAGCGGGTATCGGCAAGGACAGCTATTGCGTCATCACGCAGGGGATGAGCGATGCGGTATTGAATGCATCGCCGATTGAACGCCGGGCGATTTTCGAGGATGCGGCCGGGGTGAAGCAGTACCAAATTGAAAAAGAGCGCGCCTTGAGAAAATTGGAAAGTACGCGCGAGAACCTGGTGCGTGTGGATAGCCTGCTTCAGGAAATTGAACCGCATCTGAAGAATCTGCGCCGCCAGGCGGAAAAAGCCGGTGCCGGTAAAGAGGTCGCGGAGAAATTGCGTGTCAAACAAGTGCTCCTCTACAGTTTTCTTTGGGATAATTTCCAGGGCGAACGAGGGGGCCTTCTCAAGGAGCGCGATGTGGCGCAGAAACAGGTGTTTGATTTGGAAGTAGAGACCAACACTCTGAAGCGCGAAGTGACGGAAGCCTCGGGAGCAATGGAAGATCAAAGCCAGGAAGAGGAAATCGGTCGCGCTTTGGATAGCGCGCGTGATGAGGCGAATACGCTTTTACGCGATAGGAGTATCATCGAGGGAAAGATCGAGATCGAGAAAGAAAAGCAGAAAATAGAAGAGGTCATCCGAGTCATACCCGTTGATCTCAAGTATGTGCAGAGGGCGCTCGAAGAGATTCGTGTCAATCAAAGTGAGCTCATCAAGCGCATTCAAAATGCCGAAAAACTGGAAGATTTGCAGGATATTCGTGAGTTTGCCGAAGTGATCAAGCAAAAACTCTACGATTTGCATGAGAAGGCCGGTGAGGGGAATGTCAAAAAAAAGCAGATCGTTGCTTTGCCCGATGCGGAGAAAAAGTTGAGTGATGAGCGCTTGGCATCCTTGATGAAAGAAAAAGATATCTGCAGTAAGCGTTTGGAAGTTTTGCAGAAGATTCTCGGAGAAAAAGAACGAGCATTGCAAGCTTTGCGCGTGGCCGGGCGCACCAGCCGAGAAACTTTCTTCAGCAAGGAGAAAGATTGGCGTGAAAAAGAATATAAACTGACGCATTTGAAAGATCAGCTGAACGAGGTGAAAGTACGGTTGGCGCGCGTAGAAGTGCGTGAAGAAGATCTCGTGGCTTTGGTCCGGGGAGAGCTCTCGCAGGGCGTGGAGGATCTCAGATACGACGGCACTCCTGTCGAGCGCGAAAAATTGGAACGGGAGATCGCTCGGCTCAAGGTGGAGGTGGAGCATATCGGCACCATTGATCCAATGGTCATGGAAGAATATCAGGAAACGGAAGAGCGCTTCACATTTTTGACCCGCGAGTCGACTGATCTCAAACAGGCGACCGAATCACTGCGGACGGTCATCAAAGAAATGGACCAGAAAATCGACAAGGTATTTCATGAGGCATTTCAGGAAATCAAGAAAAAATTCGCTGCCTATTTCAAGATTATTTTCGGGGGAGGCAAGGCAAACGTCGAAATTGTGAAAATCCGTCTGCGCGTCCGCCGATTAGCGGATGGAGGCGAGGAAATTGAGGAAAGTGACGAGTCCGCCGACGCTGAAGCTTTGGCGGATGAGATCGGAATCGAGATTTTTGCCTGCCCTCCGGGGAAGAAAATTGCCAGTCTTTCCATGCTTTCCGGCGGCGAGCGCTCCCTGACGTCCTTGGCGCTTCTCTTCGCCATCATTTCGCATAATCCGCCGCCGTTTGCGGTCCTCGATGAGGTGGAGGCGGCTCTCGATGAAGCCAATTCCAAGCGTTTCGGCACGATGCTCCGCGAGCTCTCTTTGCATACGCAATTCATCGCTATCACCCACAACCGCGAAACGATGGCTCAGGCCAGTCTTCTCTATGGTGTCACCATGGGTGCCGATGGTGTTTCTCAGTTACTCTCCGTCCGCTTGGATCAGGTTGGAAACAATGAGTTCGATCGAATCGTGGGTGAGAATGGGAAATTGAAGGCGTAAAAAATAATTATTACAAGGTATATTAATATATGGATAAAATAGAATTGATTGGTTTTGTTGCCGGTATTCTTGTGGCGATTTCTTTGCTACCTCAAGTTATAAAATCCTGGAAAACGAGATCAACAAAAGACGTTGCTTTATCTTGGAGCATAATAAACCTTTCTGGTCAGATATTATGGATTGTTTATGGTGTTTATATTAGTAGCACCTCGCTGGTAGTTATGAGTAGTATTGCTCTTGTAATGAATATATTTATGGTAACCTTGAAATTAAGGTTCGGATAAGAGAAGTTTTGATAGACTTCTAATGGGGTTGACTCATTTTAAAAAACGGGATAGAATGGAACCTGTATTGTTATTAAGGCTATTTATCTGAATTATGTTGGCAATCCGTTTCAATCGAACAGGCAAGAGAAACCACGCGTCTTTCCGTGTGGTGCTTCAGGAGCATACCAAAGCTCCGGGCAAACGCCATGTGGAGATTTTGGGGAGTTATGATCCGCACAAAAAGACCACTATTTTGAAGAAAGAGAGAATTTTGTATTGGATCAGTCAGGGAGCGCAAGCTTCACCGGTCGTGACGAACCTGCTCGTCCGCGAAGGTGTCATTCAAGGGAAAAAGATTGCCAAGAAAATGCCGCGTCCAGTCGCAAAAGAGGAGGCGAAAACAGAGGAATCCGTTGCTCCGGCCGCAGAAGAACCCACCGTCGCTGAAGCTTTGGCGGGCGAGGGAGTAAAAACGGAAGAGGTATCTGCTCCAGTTGCAGAGGAAGCAAAAAAGGAAGAAACCTCTGTATCAGCTGATGTTCAATCTGAAATCCCAGAGGAAAAAGTAGAAGAGGTAGCTCCTGTCGTGGAGGCTTCAGTGGGGAGCGTTCCTCCGCCAGTGGCTGTTGAAGAAGTTTCTGCACCAGCTGAAATTGCGCCCAAGGTTTAAATAGACCCTGGCACGTCGCTCGCGAGCGACGGTGCCTTGACATCAATACAGTTCTCCAGTATCATCAAAACACAACAAAATATCCGTAGACATGAGGCATCCGCCAGCTGGTGGAGAACACGTCCTCACGAGGAATGGCTCAGAGTGTGCTCCAAAAGATAGCACTCGGGAGCTGTTTATAAAGAGATTTCTCTAGTTACCGTCGCTCGCGAGCGACGTGACGAGTCTGCGGTTTACAGCTGCAGATTTTTGTTTATCCACAATTCTCCCCATTACAAAAAATGCGGGGCAGTAGATACAAAATAAGGTTCAAGAGATAAAATGACTATTTATCATAGTTGAATAAATGTAATTTTTTGTAACGGGGTAAATATGCAGAATAAACAGCAGAAGAAAACCCTCGTCGCGGAAGTAGCCAAGAAAATCAAGACTTCCAAAGCCCTGGTATTCGCCAATTTCAAGGGCGTATCGGTGAAAGATGTGACGACGGTCCGTAAAGAGCTAACGCAGAGCGGTTCTAGTTGGCAGGTGCTCAAGAAAACGCTTTTGAATATCGCTCTCAAAGATGCCGGTATCGCAATCGATGCGAGAAAGCTGGAAGGCCAGATCGGCGTAGCGTTCTCTCACGACGAGGTGACGGCCGCCAAAGTGCTCGCTCAGTTCGCGAAAATGAACAAGGATGTGCCGTTTACCATCGCAGGCGGAGCTCTCGGCGTCAAAGAGCTTTCCATAGACGAAGTCAAGGCTCTGGCCAAACTGCCGAGCCAAGACGAACTGCGGGCGCAATTGGTGGGCACTCTCCAGGCTCCGATTTCCAGCTTTGTCCGGGTTTTGAGTGGCAATCTCCGCGGGTTGGTTCAGGCTCTGAAGGCGATACAGGACAAGAAAACGGCGTAGCGGTCAATGGAAAATGAAAAAGTCAAAATGCAAAATAGCAACGAAAGATTCAAAATTAATTTCTGCATTTTTTAATTTTGATTTGTCATTTTAATCTTTGATATTTACATTTTTAATTAACGTAAATAATAATCATTCAACCATATGGCTGAGGATAAAAAAGTTGAAGCAGGAGAAAGCAAAGAAGTAAAGGTGCCGGAGAAATTTGCGAAGCTCGTGGCAGAGATTGAGAAAATGAGTGTGCTTGATCTTTCCGAGCTCGTGAAAGTTCTTGAGGATAAGTTTGGCGTGTCAGCCGCCGCTCCGATGATGATGGGGGCGCTGCCAGCTGCCGCAGGCGCTGCCGAGGCTGTTGAAGAGAAGACGGAATTCGATGTCGAACTGACTGCTGCCGGTCAGCAAAAGATCAATGCCATCAAAGCGGTGCGGGAAATTACCGGTTTGGGATTGAAAGAGGCCAAGGATATGGTAGACGCTGCTCCGAAGGTCATCAAAGAGAAAGTATCCAAGGCGGATGCCGAGAATTTCAAAAAGAAGCTCGAAGAAGCCGGCGCGACTGTGACCTTGAAGTAAATACCGTTTCAAAGATTACTCTGAAAAATCCCGATTTGCCGGATGGTGGATCGGGGTTTACCCTGTCACCTATTCAAGAAGAAGCGTTCATTACGGAAATCGTAAGACGTAGTCACAGAGCAGATTAAGCAAACAATTATTTAAGAAGTTTTGCTAAAATAGGTGACAGGGTTCTTTTATTGCCGTTTCTCGGGTATAATAGACCCAGCACCTTTATCGCAGTAAGTTGACTTTGTATCCTATTTATCTTTGTGATAGGACCTCGGGGTATGCTGAAGGTGCTGGATAAAGAAGTTAAGCCGGTAAGAATGTACTATGGAATTTTTTGGGATTGATTTAGTGTCCTTGATCAAAACAGTCGGGTACGTCGGGATATTTTTTATCGTGTTTGCGGAAACCGGGTTATTTTTGGGATTTTTTTTGCCGGGGGATAGCCTTCTTTTTATAGCGGGATTATTGGCAAAGCAGGGTTTTTTCTCTTTGTCGGTGCTTGTTTTTGGATTGTTCGTTTCTGCCGTTTTGGGGAATCTGTTCGGGTATGAGTTCGGACGGCGGATCGGACCGAAACTTTTCAGCAGGGAAGACTCGCTTATTTTCAAAAAGGCGCACGCGCTCAAAGCACAGAGTTTTTATGATAAACACGGGCCGAAGACCATCCTTTTGGCGCGCTTTATGCCTATTGTGCGGACATTCGCGCCGATTGTGGCAGGGGTAGCCAATATGCGGTATCCGGTGTTTTTTCTGTACAATCTGATTGGCGCTCTTGTGTGGGTCATCGGGCTGGTTCTTTTGGGATATTTCTTGGGGAGCGTGATGGATGTCGACAAATATCTCCTGCCGATCATTCTCGTCATTGTCTTCCTCTCTTTCTTACCGGCGATTACCGCTTATATCCGCGAGAAACGGCTGTAAACAATTTTATGAAATACATATAATATTATTTTTCTTGCAATTGCAAGAAAAGTAATATTTCCTGTTTAGTTCTAAAAAATCCCCATTTGAGAATGAAGATTTTTTTCATTTGTACGCTTATTCACTTATCGACGGCCGTCGATAAAGGATATATGAGAATGTATCCTTTACCACATCCAGCGGGTGATAACGAAAACGTAGAGTATGATAAGTGTCCAGAAGCTTCCGATGAAAAAGCGGCGGCCGCGAGCTTTGAGTATTGTATCCATAGAAATTTCTTTGGTAGACAATCCGAAATTCTTGAAGACAAAAATAGATTCATAGAGCCGCACGATGACGACCCAGGTGATGAAAAGCGTTGCGAGCAGACTCGCTCCCGGTAGCCATGGAGCCACGAGTTCTTTCGAGGGTACGGCACCATGCGTGAGCCACTTCACCCAGCCATTCCATTTCAGGGCGTATATGTGCACGAGTGTGAACGCTATCACGAGGCGAAGCCCCCATCGCTGCAGGAACCACCAGCGGCTCGCACCTATGAGGTCGATAGCTTTTTTGAAAGAGATGATGAAGAGGAAAAAAAGAAGCAACGCACCAAGAAGACCAGCGCCGAATTCAAGAGATGTGAAGTCGAT
>Ga0156211_104_pt1 | contig 15149 bp, 11 predicted proteins | sample RifCSPlowO2_12_FD_116151 | JGI IMG/M metagenome (GOLD analysis project Ga0156211, IMG submission 116151) | Candidatus Moranbacteria bacterium RIFCSPLOWO2_12_FULL_48_12 | reverse complement strand
TTTTCCACAGGGTCTTTATTTTCATAACCGGGACGGTGAAAAGGTGTACCTGCCGATACTTGGCGTGCGTCAGCGCCGTGTTTGTGTGTATGGGCAGCGCAGTTTCTCTCGTGAAGAAGCTGAAACTTTCCTATCACGATTGGAAAACCATAAAGAGCTTTACGCCAAACTGGCGCCGACTTTCTTGGATGAAAATCTCTCTGGCTTGAAAAGTTATCGTTCTCAGGTGACGCTTATAAATCATAGATTGATGCAAGCGGCCGGTCTGGGCGGCAGCGACTTCGTCAGTCTGCCGATCGAAGATGTTACTCGTGAAATCTTACTGGTTCATCATTTTGGAAAGGACACGCCCATTTCCAGAATCTTATTTCATAAGAAAACTCGCGACACTTTTCTCAAAGAGACCGATGGCATCCAGACATCGCATGACCTTGCGAGAGAAAATACGACGGTACTCTTTTGGGGCTTGATTGATGGTCGGCGCATTTCGCTGCGCGAGAGAGACGGCGTTTTGATTGATGCCGGTAAAAATACACACGTCGTTCTTGATAGGGAACATATTGAAACCGCTCTTTTAGAAGAGAAAATATTTCCCAATCTGGCCCTTTGCCTGATAATTCTTTCGTACCATGGCCTGGTTCTGGGCGGGGGATTTTCACAGGTGGACTATCTGCCGGAACTCGTAAGGAAGACTCGAAAAGTTTTTTCTCGAACCGGCGAAAAGACGCACGTATGGGGATTCACTGGTTTTATGGGAGGTGATTTTATGTATTTGCCGAAATATCTTGGGAACGATATCACTCTGGCTGATGTTTTGAATAATCCGGTAAAAAAGTCCGATTTCAGTCGTTGTATACATAAAACCGCGGTTGCAGAAGCGATTGACAGCATTATTCCTGATGCGTACAAGATAATCACTGCCAAACTAAAGAAGAAAAAAACGTGCCTTTATTGCGGCAATAGCCAAACAACGCATTATCTTGAATGGATTGTCTCGACTGTTTCCATAGCTATCGTCAATCCTCTCGCCAAGAGGCTATTTTGCACTCGTGTCGGAAGGATTCTTTTCAGGCTTGCAGAGTGGGTACAGGCGTGTCTGTATGATGCATTCGCCTTGTTTGGAATTATGAGATTCGATCCTCATCCATCGAGCGTTCTCGCTCCCCGAGGGCGGGTGATGTTCGATGAGGCCATCGTTCGCGGTTGGAAAATAGAGGCCGCCATGATTTATGGCAGAGCGATGGATACCTATCGGGTGACGCTTCCCAATGGCAGGATGTTTTTTTTCAGCGGGCTGCCTCGGCCGGAGATCTATGAGAGTCCGGCTGTCGGCTGGATGGATGATAAAGCGCTCCTCAAACGAGCGTTAGAAGAAGAGAATATTCCGGTGCCGAGAGGGGGCAGTTTCAGCAGTTGGGCGAAAGCCAAGCGCTATTTTGATAATGCAAAGAGCCCGATGATCGTGAAGCCGCGGCTCGGATCTCGAGGCCGGCATACGACGACGAACCTGACCAAGGCGGATGATTTTGAAAAAGCTTTCAGGGTCGCCAAGCAAATGGGTTATTTTGTCATTGTCGAGGAGCATCTCGAAGGGAGCGTGTATCGAGCCACGATGATTGACGGAATGCTCGCCGGCGTCCTGGCGGGAGACCCGCCGCGCATCACCGGCGATGGCGTAAAAACTATTCGGACGCTCATTGAAATAAAAAATAAAAACCGCAACAAACGGGTGAGCGGGGTGGTTATTTCGGATGCCTTGATCTCATTTTTAGAGAGGCAAAATTATACGCTGGGCGATGTTCTCTCTGACGGCGTCACTATCGATCTCTCTGAAAAAATCGGGCTGGCGTATGGAGGGAAGAGCAGGGAAGTAACTCCAAAGGTGCATCCGAAGCTGCGTGCCGAACTTGAACGCGCCGCCAAAGCGGTGGATGATCCGGTGCTGGGTTTTGATTTCATTGCCCAAGATGTTTCCCTGGATCCGGGCACTGTCCGCTGGGGCATAATAGAATGCAATGCCCTGCCGTTCATAAATCTGCACCATGATCCGCTTCTCGGCGAGCCGGTCAATGTCGCTCGAAAGCTCTGGGACTATGTCGCTCGAAAAAACAACACTTGATCGCGCTGGAAAACTTGCCTGGCCTGGCATGCCGCTTTCGGGTCACGTCGTTTGCGTAACGACGGTGACGAGCGACGGCGCCTTGTAGAAAAAGGAAAAATTAGCTATCATAAACCGAAGCGAGGATTGTGTTCAGGGGGAGGGTTTTTCGCTAATGTAGGTTAAATTAATTTGTTTAAAGAGCACGTTTATGGAAAACGAAGTGCCGAAGACAGAAGCCACGGGAGCAGAAGCGATTGCAAAAAAGGAATCTTTTAGCGCAAAGGTGAATGAGTTGAAGGGTGCTGTAGCGAAGATGAGCCGGACGACTAAGACTTTCATTGTGGTATTGGTGGTGGCTGCCATCATTTTGGGCGGCGTGTACTATTTCAAGAGTTTGTTTGTGGCGGCGACGGTCAATGGGACTCCGATCAGCAGGCTGAGTATTGTCCAAGAGCTGGAGAAGAAAGCCGGGAAGAATATCTTGGATACCATGATTACCAAGAAGCTCATCGAGGATGAGGTGAAAAATCAGGGAGTCATCGTGAAGAGCGAGGACATCGATAGCGAAATCAAAAAAATTGAAGCTCAGGTTGTGGCGCAGGGCGGGACTCTGGAGCAGGCTTTGGCTGGACAGGGTATGACGGAAGCGGATCTCCGGGAACAAATTACAATCAACAAAGAATTGGAGCAGATTCTCGGGGACAAGCTTCTGGTTAGCGATGAGGAGGTCGATCAGTACCTCAGTACGAATAAGATACTCCCGACGACAGGGGTGAGTTCAGACGACCTGAAGAATCAGACACGCGAACAATTGAAAGGACAGAAATTCAACAAGGAAGCGGCGCAATTGATCGATGACCTGCGAGCCAAAGCCGTCATCAATTATTACACGCAGTACTAGTTTTCATCTCATATTGCCCATAGAAATGAAGAGTTACGTAACTGGTTATGTAACTCTTCCTGTATCAGCGAATGAGGATGACGCTATTTGGAAGCCTTGCTTCCAAATCTGGCAAAAGCCGCTTTCGCTCAAATTTTAGCGAGCCAAAACGATTCCAAAAACTTTCTTGGCGCCGGCTTTTTTGAGAACCATGGCGCATTCTTCCAGGGTGGTGCCAGTCGTGGCCACATCATCGATGAGCCAGAGCATTTTGTTTTGTATCAGCGGAATGCTTTCATCGGTGAAGGCAAAGGCGCCTTTGAGATTGCCGAGGCGTTCTTCGCGGGACTTGGTTTTTATCTGTGGTTTGGTAAAGCGGGTGCGCAGGAGGCAGTCTTCCAAGACAGGCATATCGAGTCCTGGCGTAAGGGTATTGGCCAGAGTGTGAGCGAGAAGGGCGGATTGGTTGAAGCCGCGAAAACGCCGCCGCCGCGGGTGGAGCGGCACCGGGATACAGTAATCGGGGAGTAGCAAATCAGCTTCGACGATTTTTTCCGCGAGCCAGCCGCCGAGCGGAGTAGCCACGGCAGGAATGAAGCGGTACTTGAATATATGCAGTGATGCTGCGACGAGGGGAGAGCGATAGACAGAGGCGGCGAATAATCCATCCAAGGCTTTTATTCCAGAACAGGCAAAACAGACTTCGCCCTGCGGAGTAGTGGCTTTCAGACACGTGGGACAACGCTCACGCAAACGGCGGGGAAAAGTAGCGAGGCACGCTCCACAGAGATATTCCTCCGGAGCATCGCAACTGAGGCAACGAATAGGGAAAAGCGTATCCAATATGCCTGTGCTGACTTTCTTTAATGCGAACTGTATGTTCAGAGGCACACAACGACGTCATTTTTTAGAGAAAGGCGAAGGGATTTATTTTCCAGAGCATCGAGCAGTTTTTCGGCGATGCTTTTTTCGATGAAATCTTGGATATTCTTTTTGACCAATCGGGCGCCTTGCTCGGGAGCGAAACTTTTTTTGGCGATATACCGTATGAGCGAGAGAGGGTATTTCAGGGTGATATTACTTTGGGATTTCAAGCGCTTCACAAGCAGATCCAGTTCCAGACGAGTAATATCACTGATAGCTTCTTCGCTCAAGGCGTTGAAGACGATGATGTGATCGAGGCGCGCCAGGAATTCCGGTCGCATTTCTTTTTTGAGTTCGCCGAGAACCTCGCGCTTGATGGCTTCGAATTGCTCCTGGAGATCGCGCTTGTCGATATTCTTTGCGAAGCCGATGCGGGCGGTCTGGGTGAAAGTAGCGGTGCCGATATTGGACGTGAGAATGATGAGCGCGTTCCGGAAACTGACGCGGCGTCCTTCGGCATCAGTGAGCATCCCTTCATCGAGGATCTGGAGGAGAATATTGAAAACATCCGGATGGGCCTTCTCGATTTCGTCGAAGAGGATGACCGAATAGGGCTTGCGCCTCACTGCTTCGGTCAATTTCCCGCCCTCGCCGTAGCCGACATACCCGGCGGGAGCGCCCAGGATCTGGGCTACGCTGTGGCGTTCCATAAACTCGCTCATATCGAGGCGGATCAAAGCGTTCTGGTCGCCGAAAAATTCCTCGGCCAGAATCTTGGCGGCCAGGGTCTTGCCGACGCCGGTCGGACCGAGAAAAAGGAATGATCCCAAGGGACGGCTGGGATCGCCGATATTCGAGAGGGAACGGGTCAATGTCTTTTCGAGAGCCAGAGCGGCTTCCTTCTGCCCGATGAGGAGGGTACCGAGCGTTTCATGGAGATGAGTGAGTCTCTGGCGCGGGCTTTCTTTGGAAAGTTTGGCGAAAGGGATATGCGCCATTTGGGAGACGGTCTTCAGGATGTGTTCCGCAGAAACCGTGATGCGTTCATTTTCCGGATTTTCTTTGAACTCCCCTTTGAGCGCGGTAATTTTCTGAGAAAGGGTCTTTTCCCGCGCATGCCATTTGGCGGCATCGTCGTAATTCTCGTTTTTGATGAGAGAATCTTTCTCCTCTCTTACAGTGCGTCGTTCTTCTTCCAGTTCGAAGAGAATCTTGGTTGTTTCCGGCGCTTCTCGTTTTTGTTTCGCCAGAGCTGAGGCTTCATCGATGATGTCGAGCGCCTTATCCGGCAGAAAGCGATCCGGGAGGTAGCGCACGCCGAGTTCCACAGCCAGATCGATGACTTCTTTGGAGAGGGCGATATGGTGGAAGTCCTCATAGCTCTTTTTGATATGCCAGAGGATCTCTTTTGCCTCATCGACAGTCGGTTCTGCGATGAGGATGGACTGGAAACGGCGATCCAGAGCCGGATCCTTTTCGAGGTGGCGCTTGTATTCGGTGAAGGTCGTCGCACCGATGCATTGGATGACGCCCTGCGAAAGGGCGGGCTTCAGGATATTGGCCGCATCGAGGCCGCCTTGGGTGTTGCCGGCGCCTACGATGGTATGGAGTTCGTCGATGAAGAGGATGATATCGCTCTCGCGGGCCGCTTCGCGGATGATTTCTTTGAGGCGGGCTTCAAACTCCCCGCGGAAATTCGTGCCGGCGACCACGAGCGTCAGATCAAGCGAGAGGATGCGTTTGCCGAGGAGCGTGTGCGGTACGGCGCCGCGGAGAATCATTTTAGCCAGCGCGACGACAAGGGCGGTTTTGCCGACGCCCGGTTCGCCTAAGAGGAGCGGATTATTCTTCCGTTTGCGGGTGAGGACTTGGATGATCCGGTCAAGTTCCTTTTCCCTTCCGATCAAGGTTTCTTGGGCATAGATGGGGGATTTCGCCATGTCGACGGCGTATTGGTCGAGAAAAGGCGTGGTATTGCCCTTGGCCGCCTTGTTTTTTGTGAGGAGATTTTCCGGAAGATCGAGCATTTTGGAGAGTTGCGGGAAGTGATCGAAGTTCAGATGCGACTCGAGAGTGGTGCGGACTTTGGCGTCACTCATTTTGAGGGCGATGAGGATGTGTTCGAGGGCCTCGCTTTCCGACTCGAAGAGAGCATAGAGGAGGTGTTCCGTGCCGACATAGGGGTAATGGAATTGGTTGGCGAGGAAATAGGCGCGGCGCAGGATGTCCTTGAGCGAAGGAGAGAGGGGGAGCGCGCTTGCGGCCGGGAGCGTTTTGCCGCGCGTTTTTTTCTTGAGACAGAGCTTGGCCAGGGTCTCTTTTTCAAAGCCAATATTTTCGAGAAGAATGCTTCCGAGGCTCGTGCTTTCGAGAAAAATAGCCATGAGCAAATGTTCCGGTAGAATAGCCGCGTGGCGAGTGTAGCGCGCGATATCCCGAGCTTCCTTCAAGCTGTGCCTGGCGTGCAGGGTCAATTTTTGGCTGAAATTCGTTTCAAGCATACCCGGTCAGTAGAATTTCGACAGTTTTCGTACAAACCATCAAAAATTCGATTAACGTTTATTCACAGAATATTCCTCTTCTTATTAAATTTTTTATACATAGTCGAAGTTTCACTGCTGGGCATAAGCGAAGATGAATACATCCATTCTATTTTTTCTCGAGACAAATGTCAACCACGTCGCTTGCCAACGTCGTTTTGCGAACGACCGTGGCAAGCGAGCGACGGTGGTCAATTTTCCATCTGGCTGCTAAGACTTTATGTGTCTATGAAAATGTGTTATATTGGAAGCATAACTGAAACAAATAAAAACACATGGCATTCGGTTTCGGAAAACCACATTTTCTGGGCATTGATTTCGGTACGGCTTCGATCAAGGCGGTGGAGCTTTCTGTCGAAGATGGCCGCCTGGTGCTCATGAATTATGGGCAAATAAGTTTGGCAGACCTGGAAAATGGCACGCCGCCGCAGGGACGTTCATATGATGAAGAGATCATATTTCATCTTCGGGCGCTCATGAAGCGTATGAAACCCAAGAGCCGCTTGGCCTATGTGGCGATGCCGGCCTACATCGGACTGATATCGCTGGTGGAGTTCCCTGCGATGGAAGAATCGGAGCTAGAGGAGGCGGTGCGTTTTGAAGCGCATAAATATATCCCTTCTTCGCTGGATGATATAGCGCTCAGTTGGGAAGTCATCGGGAGACAGAGTGCTCCGGACGCCACCGAGAAAATGGAAGTACTCTTGGTGGCGGCGCTCAACAAAGAGGTGGCGCGCTATGAGCGGTATATTAGCGGGGCGGGGCTCTCTGTCGATTTTTTGGAATTGGAAACGTTTTCTTTGGTGCGTTCGATCGTCGGAGAAGAACCGGGCCTTTCTTTGATGATTGATATCGGTTCGCGGGCGACGAACCTGGTGCTGGTTGAGAATGGCTTAGTCAAAGTGAGCCGCAATATAGATATCGGCGGAAGAGATGTCACGCGCGCTTTGGCAGAGAGTCTCAATATTACGGAGAAGCGTGCGAATATACTCAAGAAAAGCGACAAGAACTTTCTCACCAATCCGCAGTCAGCTCTGGTTTTTCCTGTCCTTCAAATGATTGTCAGCGAAGCCACGAGGATATTTGCTTCTTATCGGACAAAACATCCTGGTTCACAATGCAAGAGCGTGATGCTTTCGGGTGGCACAGCGCAGTTGACCGGGCTTACGGAGTATTACGCGAATATATTCAAATTGCCGGTGGTCCTCGGCAATCCGTGGAGGAATCTAGAGTACGACCGGGCGCTTACCGAAAAAATTCAAGAATCGGGAGGGGCGTTTTCTATAGCGATCGGGCTGGCGCTCCGCGGGACAGAGATGCTCACGAAGAAAAAAGAGGAGCTGTTTCCAAGCCCGAAAAAAAAGTTTTCTTTGAAGGAGCTTTTCATAAAAAAGATTTAAGTGTTATACTATACGCGAATAAACATTAAAACATAAAGCGATGGTCGGACTGAACCTTTCTTCATCAATATCAGAAAAAAAGGAAATCACGATCTCTGACAGTTCCCTGGCTGTCATCTCAGTTATTTTCTTTCTCGTGGTGGCCGGCTTCGGCGGCCTGCGTTGGTATATCAAGACATTGGATAATAAACTAACGGATCTCAGCGCATCGCTTGATGAGAACTCCTCTCAGTTGCGCGGGGACAAAGTAAACCGAGTGGCGTATTTTGATGCCCGTTTGAGACTTATCGAACAGCAATTAAATGGCGGCGCCGTTGATTCAAAGATTCTTCTCGGCCAAATGGAGAGTCTCATCTTGCCCAATGTCCGGCTGACAAAATATGAATATAACGAAACGGGAAAGTTTGTAGCGGTGTCAGGAGAAACGGACAACTTCAAATATGTCGCGCAGCAGATCATCAGCTTCAAGTCAGAAGATTTGTTTACAGGCATCAAAGTGGAATCGCTCCAGCGGACCGAGGCAGGACAGATAGAATTTTCTCTCAAGGCTCAATTTTAATTTTTTTTAATTATTATGCGACTGAAAATACTCATCCCACCTCTCTTCATAGTTTCGATACTGATTCTGGCCATCGGGTATATCAAACCCGATTTCGAAGTTATGCAGATGAAGCAAGCAGATATCCATGCCAAAGAAGAGGCGGTGGCAAACATGGGTACGATCATCGCCAATATCGATGCTCTGAACAGCTCTCTTGATACGCGGCAGGAATTCGAAAAATTGGCGTACCGCTACTTGCCGAATACGCAGAGTCAGGAACAGGTGATAGATGCTTTCAATTTTCTCGCTACGCAGTCCGGGGTGGTTATCGTGAAAATGGACCTCAAGCAGTCATCGAACCAAAAAGGGGCGCCGGCGGGCCAGACAACGACGCCGGGAGGAGGCAGTATGGAGGTTTCCGCTGTGTCTGGGTCTGAAGCGCCCGCCCCTGTGGCTGCGAAGACGTTTATTTTTACCGGAAGCGTTATCGGATCGTATGAAAACATCAAAGCATTTTTCGATCGTCTCGCTCATGCGGAGCGGTATCAAAAAGTGAGCTTTTTTTCTCTAGAAAAGTCTCAGGAAAAGGCTGGGAGCGCTCAGCCTCTTGATAAGAATCAGAATCTTCTTGTAGGCACATTTGAAGCGGAGTTCGGGTATTTGCCGCCGGAGCCGATAGCGTCGGCGCTCAATATGCCTATCGCCCGCAATGCTGAATTTGATTTTTCAAACGCGAACAGATTGTTAGAGCAGATGACGAGCGCCATACCGACCTTTGAGAAGGGCCAGACCGGCAGACCCAATCCTTTCCAGTAATCAAATGGGTATGCCGGAAGCATCAGCAAAAAAATCAGAAGACGTCCAGAGCGAGGCTGGCAATACGGCAACTCTGGCGGCGCAGGCGAAAACTTTCGGACTGCCGTTTCTGGCCGAGGCGCCCAAAGAGGTGGACAAAACCTTGCTGCCGATTATCCCTGAAGACACTGCCAAGCGGCATGGCATGATACCGTTTCGCAAGGAGAACGGCATCCTGTATGTGGCGATGACGAATCCGCAGGACTTCGAGGCGCTCAACGTTCTGCGCTTTCTGGCTGAGAAAGAGCAGGTGAGCATCGAGATCTACCTGACGTCGGAGCAGGTTTTTTCCGATATCGCCAAACACTATACCGGAGCGGATCTCGCCCTGAAGGACGCTATCTACTCGTTGAAAAAAGACTCTGAAGAGGGGGCAGACCTGGCGGAAGAGAAAAAAAAGAACCAGGCTGTGGAGGTTTTTCAGGATGCGCCGATCGCCAAGCTGGTAGAGGTGATCGTCAAACATGCCATCGATGGCCGGGCGAGCGATATCCATATTGAGCCGATCGAAGGGAGTTTCCGCGTGCGTTTCCGCGTGGATGGGATTCTCCGCTCTCAATTGGTTTTTCCGCTTGAGATCGGCCGGGCAGTCATTTCGCGTATCAAGATTCTGGCGAATCTCAAAATCGACGAGAAGCGCAAGCCGCAAGATGGCCGTTTCCGCTTCGAGGGTGAGGATGAACACTCTATCGACCTGCGCGTTTCCAGTCTGCCGGTCATCGATGGGGAGAAAATCGTCATGCGCGTGCTGGACAAGACTTCCAATTCGACAGATATCGAGAAGCTCGGATTATGGGGAAGAAATCGCGCTGTCTTGGAAAGGCGCATTCGCGAACCATTCGGCATTATTCTGATGACCGGACCGACGGGATCAGGAAAAACGACCACCCTCTATGCGTTTCTGGGGATCTTGAACAAAGAAGAGCGGAATATCGTGACGCTGGAGGATCCGGTGGAATATTACCTCGAAGGCATCAATCAGAGCCAGATCAAACCGGAAATCGGATATACCTTTGCGAACGGGCTTCGGTCTATCCTGCGGCAGGATCCCAACGTCATTATGGTAGGTGAGATTCGTGATTCCGAAACGGCGGAATTGGCCATCCATGCGGCTCTGACGGGACATCTCGTATTTTCGACGCTGCACACCAACGATGCGATCGGCGCCATTCCGCGCCTCGTGGATATGGGCGTAGAATCTTTCTTGTTGGCATCGTCTTTGCAAGTCGTGGCTGCCCAGCGTTTGGTGCGGCGCATCTGCGAAAATTGCCATGCAGAGTCTCCTCTGACGGAATTCCAAAAAAAGCGCGTTCAAGCATTATTCGATATGGTCGCTCCCGCAGAAGTAGAAGCGTACGGGCTTGATCCGAAACAAAAAATGATTTTTTTTCAGGGAAAGGGCTGCAACCAGTGTTCCGAATCCGGTTATCATGGACGGGTGGCCATCTACGAGGTCATAGAGGTTGACGCTGAGATGCGGACTATTATTTCTGACCAAAAGGGCAATGAAGGGGAAGTGCGCCAGGCAGCCCTCCGGCAAGGCATGACCAATATGAAGCAGGATGGTATCTTGAAGGCGCTCAAGGGGTTGACGACGCTTGCGGAAGTGGAGCGCGTCACGGAGGGAAAAATTTTGGTCGATGAAGAGTGATGGCTATGGCGTTCGCTTGTTGCAATAAGTAAATGAGAAAAATAACAAAGATGTGTTATACTGAAAAAAAGTGAATTAGGAATCATGAATCATGAATAAAGAAAAGAAAAGTCCATATGCCCTTTTATTCATAATTCATAATTCATAATTCCTCTCCAATGGAGACACTGCATACAGAACAGCGTTTGAAGAATCTCTTGTTGCTCGTCGGACAACAGGGAGCCTCCGACCTGCACCTCGTGGTCGGGCGCTATCCGACGCTCCGTATCGATGGCAAGCTCCAGCCTATCATCCAGGAAAAGGTCTTGACGCCGGCTGATACGAAGGCCCTGAGCGATGTGCTCTTGACGGAAGACAAGAAGCAGGAGCTGACCGGGATCGGGCAGACGGATTTTTCGTATAGTTTCGAGGATCGGGTGCGTTTTCGTGTCAACGTTTTCTTCCAAAAAGGCTATGTGAGCGTCACGATGCGCTTCATTATGGATCGTTTGCGCAATCTGGAAGAATTGAACATCCCGGGCTCGCTGTACGGTTTTGCGAATTATTCCCAGGGATTGGTGCTCATCACCGGTCCGGTCGGACACGGCAAATCAACGACGTTGGCCGCTATCATCGATTATATCAACCATAATCAGGAAAAACACATCATCACCATCGAGGATCCCATCGAATTCGTCTACAACCAGGATCGTTCCATCATCAATCAGCGCGAAATCGGCCGGGATGCCAAAAACTTTCCGGATGCCTTGCGCGCCGTCTTCCGCGAGGATGCCAATGTGGTGCTCTTGGGAGAACTGCGCGATTTGGAAACCATCAGCACGGCAATGACGGCGGCTGAAACCGGACATCTGATCTTCGCGACACTGCATACCAATGATAGCGCGCAGACGATTGACCGTATCATTGATGTGTTCCCGTCACACCAGCAGAATCAGATCCGTTCGCAGCTGGCGAACGTGCTCCTCGGCGTCATTTCGCAGCGCCTCCTTCCGCGCGTCGGCGGGGGCCGTATTCCGGCAACGGAAATCATGTTCAAGAACCAGGCCGTGGAAAATCTCATCCGGGAAAACAAGGTCCATCAATTGGATTCGGTCATTGAAACGGGTCTGAAGGAAGGCATGATGTCTCTGGATCGGGTTTTGGCGGATTTGGTGCGCCGGGGGCTTGTGGCTGTCAACGACGCCTTTGTCTATGCCAAAAACCGCGAGTATCTCCAGATGCTGCTCAGCAAAAAATAGCGTTTTATGCTCTCATCGCATAATAATTTAAAGCTTCACTACCGGGTATGAAATTCCTCTTCAAGGCAAAAAATGACGCCGGTCAGCTCCGCGAAGGGCTGGTGGAGGCGATCAGTTGGGAAGCGGCGGCGCAGATTCTCGAGAAGAACAGCCTGACCCCGATTACCGTTCAGGAACAGAAAAGATCCATCGTTTTCATGAAGAGCTTTCAGAAGATGCTGGAAGGGGTGAGCCAGAAAGAGCTGATGACGTTTTTCCGCCAGCTGGCGACCCTTATCGAAGCGCGCGTGCCCATCACCGCCGCATTGCATACCATCGGAGAACAGGTGGAGAACAGATATCTGCGCATCATCATCAAGGAAATAGAAGATTCCGTCGGGGATGGCATGCCCTTTTCTGAAGCGCTCGAGAAACATCCGGACATTTTTTCCCTTCTCACCATTAATATGATCCGAGCCGGCGAGGTTTCCGGCAGTCTGCACAAATCCGTCGGCTATGTGGCTGAAAATATAGAAAAGAATTATCAGCTGGCATCTAAGATCAAGGGCGCGTTGTATTACCCGGCCTTCGTCCTCTCGGTCGCTTTTATCGTCGGATTTTTGGTGGTGACATTCATCCTCCCCAAGATTACTTTGCTTATCAAGGATATGAAGGTGGCTGTGCCTTGGTATACAACAGCGCTTGTTGCGCTGGGAGATTTTATGAATCAATATTGGTGGGCGGTGCTTTTGGTGCTGGTGGCTGGCATCGGAGCCTTTATCTACTATATCCGGACCGAAGCCGGCCGGCATGAGTGGGAAGCTATAGTGCTCAAGCTTCCGGTCATCGGAGAGTTGGCTCGCAATATTTACATTACGCGTTTCGCAGACAATTTGAGCGCGCTTTTGAACGGCGGCATCCCGGTAGTGAAGGCTCTCACGATCGTGAGCGAAGTGATCGGAAATCAGGTTTTTCAGAAAATCATTATGCGAGCCGCAGAAGAAGTGAAGACGGGCGGCGTTATGAGCGCTGTACTTTTGCAGTCACGAGAGATTCCCCCGATCGTCTCGCAGATGATCCGGATCGGCGAGGAGACAGGTTCTCTGACTCAGGTTTTGAAGAGCGCCGGGAGTTTTTATAACCAGGAGGTGGAAACCATGACAAAAAACCTCACCACCCTTATCGAACCGATCCTTATCGTGTTCTTGGGCATCGGCGTGGGTATCCTGACGGTGGGGGTGCTCATGCCGATTTACAACATTGCGGGACAGTTGTAAATCATTGACAGATTGTTGATAACCCCATTTACAATTCCACTGGTTGGCTGTACAATAAAGGTAAGTTTGAGAGGCTCTTCGAAGGCTTTCAAACAGCTAAAAAACAAAAACAAAAATAGAAGGAGGTGAGTATATGAAAAAAATATTCAAAGGCTTTACCCTCATCGAACTCTTGATCGTCATCGCCATCATCGGGATTCTCGCTTCCATCGTTTTGGTGAGTTTGAGCAGCGCCCGTGAAAAGGCCAAGATTGCCGGGTATAAGGCGCAGGTTCACTCGGTGCAAGCCCTGGCGGTTCTCACCTGCGACGATGCCACTTTGACTGCGGCCAATGTCACTGAGCCGGCTTCGGGCAGTTATATCGGTACTCTTACTTTTGGAGCACAGAGCTGCGGATCAGCCGGCGCCGGAACGTTCTCGATTACGACGGGGTCTATAGAAATCGGCAGCTCAGCGGCCGCGACTGCCTGTGAAGGCGCGAACGGTACGACTCTTTTGGCGACCGGAGTCACGTTTCCAGCGGGGTGTTGAACAAGGGAAGGTTTTTATCACTTAACAGGAATCGGATGCCCCTGTTTGTATAAGCTTAGGCGGTATGATTCAGGAATATCTGAACTAATAAAATAAAAAATTATGTTTAAACAAAAAGGCTTTACCCCGCACCATTTTTACAATAGGGAGTTATCTTTTTTTAGACAAAGTTCTGCTGAAATAATTGCTAAGTTTAAGAGTGCTTTGAGTAAAAATAGTGCGGGCTTTACCCTCATCGAACTCTTGATCGTCATCGCCATCATCGGGATTCTCGCTTCCATCGTTTTGGTGAGTTTGAGCAGCGCCCGTGAAAAGGCGAAGGTAGCCACTTTCAAGGCGACGGTCCACTCTCTGCAGACGAAAGCCATTGAAGTCTGTGATACCGGAGCGATCAATTATACAGATGGCACCGGGTCATTTGGCACTATCCCTGCCGCGATCAATGCTGCCGGTATCGTTGATAACGGACAAAACTGCGGTCCCAACGGATCAGATGCATTCAATGCCAGCATTCCGTCAGGGCAATTGACCACTCCTTGTACGGCGGTAATCGAACAGACGGGGATTACCAGTTATGCCGGATGTTGATTAGCATGCTTACTTTCTCATTCATATTTTTTATTTTCGGCCTCATCGTGGGGAGCTTTCTCAATGTCTTGGTGTATCGTTTGAAGGATGCCGAGACGCTCTTGGGGCGCTCGCTGTGCCGGCACTGCAAGCATCAGATCCGCTGGTATGACAATATCCCGCTCATCAGTTTCGTGCTTCTGCGCGGGGCGTGCCGCGACTGCGATACCAAGATTTCCTGGCAGTATCCGGCGCTCGAGCTCCTGACGGGGATCTTGTTCGCCTTAGCGGGGCTCCTTTTCTTTTTTCCCGGCGATATGCTTTCTTGGGCAGAAACACTCTGGTTGCTCGGTGTTATAAGCTGCCTCTTGGTCATCGGAGCGTATGATATGCGGCATATGGAGGTACCGCTCAGTATGCTCATCATAAGCGTTCTTTTGACCTATGTTTTTTTTACAACGTATTTTTTTCTCGCCGCGGAGCCGTTTCTCGCTTCGCGCTTCTGGTACGGACTGTTGGGCGGACTTTCGGTAGGCGGTTTTTTCTTCGCACTTGTCTCCCTGTCGAGGGAGACGTGGATGGGCTGGGGCGATGTGTGGCTCGGGTTCGTCGCCGGATCGGTTGTCGGTCTGCCGTATGTGTTGCCGATGCTGACGCTCTCTTTCGGGTTGGGCGCGGCCATCGGGATTATCGCTATAGCATACCAGCAAAGAAGACTGAAAAG
>Ga0156211_139_pt1 | contig 16369 bp, 20 predicted proteins | sample RifCSPlowO2_12_FD_116151 | JGI IMG/M metagenome (GOLD analysis project Ga0156211, IMG submission 116151) | Candidatus Moranbacteria bacterium RIFCSPLOWO2_12_FULL_48_12 | reverse complement strand
CGAACACAGGACTAACCGCAAAAGGTTTTGATTATTGTTTACCCAGTGAAATTGCTCTTTAGTGAGCACCCGCTTGCGGGATTTCACGGGGTAAAATAAAAATTATCTGATGGAGCACTCTTCAATGAGTGATTCCCCGCGAAGGGAATTTCATCAGGTAAGAGTCAAATACTCTACGCATACTATCCCAAGATAAAGGAATTTCTTCTGGTAGTATGTAAGGCACGGAAACTCGTCGCAAGACGGGTTTTCTTGTTTTCTGAGTTGTTGACCAGACCGTTCTAAGTAAGGCGGTTTTTGTGGTATAGTAAGGACGTTAATGAATAAAAGAATAATCAAGCTTGTATCTATAATAGCGATAGCACTATTGGTTTGTACTGGTGCCTATTTTGGTTACAGAAAAATAAAGAAAAATAGAATGCAGGCAGAAAATGCGTTAGCTGAAATGCAAGAAAAGCTGAATAGCCAAAAAGATGTAATGGATACGCAACAAGAAAAAATTGAAGAATTGCAGGGATTTAAAGAGACTCAGCAGCTAACCAATGAACAAATAAGCACACAAGATTGGCAAGCTAAAAAAGCAGACTGTGAGGCAAGGTTGAAAAAGGCTCAAGACAATATTGCAAGTTCCCAGAGATATCTTGGAGAAGACCAGAAAACTCTTGCTAAAGCTGAAAACGGTGATTGTCCTGATTGCTATAAATTGTGTCTCAAATCTTATGACTGTGGCGATTCTGGTTGTGACTCCAATGAAAAGAAAACTTGCAAGAAAAACGATGCTGACAACATCAAATACAGAAAACAGGATGTTGCCGGTGATGTAGAGATGGTAAAAAAGGGTGAAACAGAATTGCAGAATGTAAAAAATGAATGTAGTCAATACATTAATTAGTTCAATTTATGAACAAGACACTTTTTATTGTAGCTATAGTTGGGACTGCCATTCTTTCACCAGTAGTGGGGATGGGCATTGGGGAAACTCGTAGCCTTATTCTTGGCCTTGCCCCAGATGAAGCAATCTTACAGTTATCTGATAAGATTGATGAACAGAGAATCACAGCTGAACAAGTCCAAGCGGAGAATGACCAGAAGACTGGAGAACTTCAGTCAGTTGTAGCTGACCAGCAGACACAACTTGCTGAACAACAGCGAATGATTGATGAACAAGCGAAAGCTAATGCTGAGAGTAAGAAGCTTATGGAGTGTCAGGCATTACAGAAAAATGTATCGTATTGCAACGAAAAGAAATACAAATTATCGTTAGATGCATTCTTAAAAGAAAGTAAAGCTGAGAATCCGCCAGCTATGGAAAGTGATGAGGTTGTCGCTGCAATGAAAAGAAGTTGGAAAAGATGCCAGGACTTTTACCAAGAATATGCCGCTAATGGGTGTGATTGAAATACACATTGTAGGGCTCAATTGAGAATTATAAAGCCAGCTTTAGTGCTGGGTTTTGTTTTATGGAAAATCGAAACAAACTAGTTTTTAAGAAAGGAGAAAAATATTATCATTTTGCTACTATTAAACTTGATCTCGAAAAAAAAGAATTAATTTATATTCCCGAATACTCTTTCTCAAAAAAAGAGTTTGCTAGATATACAGACTACGAAAAGGCTATTGTGCAAACTCGAAGGAGTATTGATCATATTTCTTTCCATAAAGACGGAACAGCCCATGTTGTCAGTAAAAATATGAAGGGTAAAAAAGAAAGAATGGATCCTAAAAAAGGACCCAGCAACCCTTTTGATATTAGAGCCGAAAACTATGCCCCATTACTTCTCCATTCAGGAGTGCACAATGAAAATTTTCCGATAGCTCATCTTATTAAAGTTATCGACGGAGAAACCCTTGTTTTTGAAATGAATAACCAAGACACTTTCTCAGTAGTTTTGTTTTCTGTAGGTGTCGGTGTAAATTGGAAACTGTTATTGCGAAAATTTTCTAATGTTTTTGACGGACAAAAATCAAAATTTTTAGTAGAACCTTTCTTGGTTCACAAAGAGAATGATATCCTGAGAATACAGCAAGGAAGTTTTTTGGATATTGGTTTGCTATTTGCATTTACGTCAAAGTCGGTTCCGATGCCGAAAATTTTAATCTCAATTAGGGTCTAATTCCCCGCCGCTTGCGGCGAGTATCAAAGACAAATTTGTCAAAGATACCTCGCGGCTTGCCGCGAGGAGTATTCATTAGAGGATGAGCGGAAAAGAGGGACGGAAATTAAAAGTTATTATGACTTCAGGATTTATCCAAGTGAAAAAGGAATAAATAAATTAAAATAAAAATGTAACTAGTTCAGCTCTCAATATTGAGGGTCTGGAAACAACTGCCAATTCTAGCCCAAAACCAGCAGTGGGTAACTCGCCTTGGCTTCGTTTGTCACGAAGGAGAGGTGTTGTCGCTCATGATATACTTTTATTTATGGATAAAATAACATTGGCAGGATGCGTGATACTGGATGGGGAAGGGAAGGTGCTTCTGATGCACCGGAATACTTCGGGGCGCGTGCAGTGGGAATTGCCGGGTGGGAAGATTGAAAAAGGCGAAGATCTGGCCCAGACTGCGCAAAGGGAAGTACAAGAAGAATTGGGTATCATGGTCGCTATTGTCAAAAAACTCGGAGAAAAAAGCTTTGAGGAGGACGCTTTCACAATGGATTATGTCTGGTTTCTAGCAACTATTGAGACAGGTGTCCCAACTCTTCAGGAAGAGAAGTTCGACGCTCTGCAATATTTCAGCTGGGATGAATTACGAGGCGAATCGAACCTTTCGCCCAACACAATAAACCTCGTGGCTGCCTATTTTGATAAAAGTTTAGAATTATAGATGTTTTCTGACTAGCGGTCGTGATCAACTTTGCTAGTCTTTGCTTCGATCATTCCCACAGCCCGTGTGAGATGTAAATATCGCACCTTTAACTCTGCAAGTCTTTCAGGCGAGATATTTGTTCTTTCTTTTACAAAAATCCAAGCTGCCACGATGGGACCGAGAGCTAGTTTAGCTGGGTGTCTTATCGGATGATTCGGAGCGTCTTTTACAGCGAGGTCTGTGATGGCATAAAGCTCTGCGATGGGATGAGTAACTTCAAAGGCAGTCATAAGGCTTTCAAGTTCGGCTACTTTTTTCTCACACTCTTCTTCATTTACTTTTGGGATCTCTGGTTCGTCAGCATATTTTGCCAGCCATTCTGGTGCCTGCTCTGTATGTGTTGGACTTAGTTCAGCCATGCTTGTTCTCGGATGGCCTTTCGGCTCCTGCTCCGGTTTCGGTATAGGTTTGGGGATTTCATTGTTGTTCATACGTATAAGTGTATCACACAGGGGGAACCCTAGCTCGCAAGGGCTCCCTCCCAAGGCGGGCAGGGGTTTTGTGTTTTTTGATGGTAAAGTTGACTGGGATTCAAACGGGTATTATAATGAGTGGTATGAAAAAGAAAAAAATAACAACTATTGAAGATTTAGCAGTTCTCATGCAGAATGAGTTTTTATCTATACAAGAAAGATTTGATGGCGTAGACGGTCGCTTTGATCAGGTTGATGAGCAATTTGATGAGATGAAAGAAGAAATTAAAGAATTGCGTAGAGATATTGAAGATTTGAAATTGCGCACGGGAGAGATGGTCTTTCGTTTTGAAATAAAAGAAATCGAAAAGAGGTTACGGAAACTTGAACTCAAGCTGGGTTAGTTTAAGCTCCGTTTCAAAAAACAACCGAAGCCAGATCGCAAGGGCTGGTTTTTTTGTTTGTGTTATACTTTAAACTATGAAAAAAATAATTTTATTGGATGTGGATGGGGTGATTGTCTCCAAGGAGACTTATTTCAGTACGCGCTATGCGAGGGAATTCGGCGTGCCGGTAGAGAATCTCTTGCCTTTTTTTAAGACTGAATTTCGTGAGTGCCAGCTGGGGAGCAAAGACTTGCGAGAAGCGCTCGACAAGTACCTGGTGGACTGGCGGTGGCAGGGAAGTGTTGATAAGCTTTTGGAGTATTGGTTCAAAGATGGGAGTATGCCTGATGCCGAAGTTATGGCAGTGGTAAAACATGCTCGGAACAAAGGGGTATGGTGCTATTTGGCGACGGATCAGGAAAAATATCGGGCTGCGTATTTGTGGAATGACTTAGGATTGGCAAAAGATTTTGATGGTTCGTTTTTTTCTTGTGATCTCGGTGCGCGGAAGCATGAGGCCCTTTATTGGGAGAAAGTTTTAGCAACCCTCGGTAATCCGGCCCCGGCATCTGTTTTCTTTTGGGATGACGAAGAGGAAAATATCGACGTTGCCCAAAAAACTGGCATCAATACCCACTTGTTTACTGGTATTGAAGGCTTGAAACGGTTTTTGCCGGAAGGAGTATAATGGAGCAGGGAGCTTATAAATCTTTAAGTTAGGCTAATGACGTAAACGTTACAGAGATTATTTATATGAAGTCACCTGAACAGTATCCGTCCAATGAAGACGATATTAGGAAAATAGAAGATCAGATGGACGATGATCAGTTAGCTTTGATGTATATGCGGCTCGAAGATCGAGGGATAGGCCTCGAGAATTACGACGTTGCGGGTCGTGCTACCAGCAAAAAACCTATTTCAGAATTGGAACAATTCGCTCTCAAAGACAAGGTGGCCGATCTTTCAGATGAGGACTTGGTGTATCTGAGAGATATTATTGATAGGAATAATGATGAACCTTCGCCCACGTTTTATGCAAAGCAGAGAATGCGTTTAGAATTTTTTGGCAGTGATGTGCGTTTCAGATTTATTCGCAAACTTATTTTAGATGAGGCGGATAGAAGAGGAATCGTGAAAAAGGTTGTTCCGGAGAGTACGGAAAAACAAGCTGGTGATAAGGATGATATTGAGTTCTAACAGCTTTTTGAACAAGACCGATTCAAACACTAGCTCGCAAGGGCTGTTTTTGTATTCTAGAGCTCCTCTCTGGACAGGGAGGCTTTCTTGTGATACTTTTATTGACCCAGTAACTTAACAAAGGAGCTCGCATGCCAGTCGCAAAACGTGTATGCGGATCCTGTACCGCATGCTGCAAAGTACCGGAGCTGATCACGCGCGAGTACTACAAGCCACCAGGGGTGTGGTGCAAACACTGCAATCCTGGTCGGGGCTGTAGCATTTACGCGGATAGGTACACGGAGTGCCAAGCCTTCATGTGTCAGTGGCTCTTGGGGTTCGGATCAGAGGAAGAGCGGCCTGACCGATGCCACTACATGCTTGACTTCACAACAACGGATCCAACGGGTCCGGAAATGCCGGTTCTTGAGGGGGCGGAACGCCTCGAAACGAGCTTGAACATTTGGGAAGTTTCTGAAGGGGCTCTTGAGAATAAAGGCAGGCGCGTGATGGAAATTACCGAAGAGATCGCGGGGCAAGGTATCAGCGTCCTTCATATTCCACTCAGGGGTCGTGCCCAATTATTCCAATTCGTTCAGGGCGTCCTCAAATCAGAAAATGTGCAACCTCATTACTTTGGGGATATTTATGCAAAGGAGAAGATCGTTTCTCGGAAAGGGTGACCATAATCGGCATCCTTTTTGATTTATTTGGATAACAAGGGGAAAAAGGATATATCAGCCTTGATAATATTCAAAAGGTTTGGAAGGCTTTCTGTTGACTTTTTGGGGCTTTCTTGCGATACTGGGCGGAAGTTCCTTAAGGCTTTGCGGTGTGCCTCCCGAACACTGTGTTGTCAAAACCCGATAGGGTTCCTAGATATAGGAGATTGGTCATGACTACAGAGCTGTTTGCGCAAGAAGATATTCTGTCTATTCGAGCTGGATCGAAAGATTTCAACGACAAGAAAACGGAAATAAACGAAACCGTCAGAATCGCCCTCGGTTTAGTCGCTGAAGAAGTAATTACAAGCTTAAAACGAGGGGCCTTTGTTATGAACGCGACGTATAATGGCATCTTGTGGGAGGTGAGAAGGGAAAGGGATAAACTTCAAGCTTGTGCTTTTCGGCCTGGGCATGTAGTGAATTTCTTGTATAACTCCAATCGGGATGTCAAAATACCTTTCGAAGAATACGACTCACTTTGCGCGAGTTTACCTGTGTTCTTGAATGGTTTTGCCAAGCGTTTTCCTTTTATCTATAACGATCTGACGATATTGCGGGCGGTGGGTCGGATGGCATTGAAAGCGAAAAACGCGAAACGGTCCTGCGGAAGCAGTATGCATTTCATGCTCTCGAAGAAGATAAAAGCAGGTCATTTTAATCAGCTTGGTTACGTCGTTGCTTTCAACGGCGCAGAAGCTGCGAAGGAGTTGAATCTTCAGATCGTTCCCCAACAAGAGCCCAACGCAGGAACTTTTCTGGATTTGGTGGATACAAAAGGGAACGAATACACGCTCGACCTCTTCCACGAAATCACCGGACCGATTGAAAGCTAACAATTTACAAGGAGAACAACGCTTTCTCGAAAAGGATGACCGCACTGGCATCCTTTTTGATTTTTCCTTCATTTCCTCTACATATTTTATTATACGCGGCCGCGGGGAATAAAATAAAGTTTAAAAAAAGGGAGCATTGACTTCCTTTTCTTTTTCTGCAATACTCCAGTTTGACGGAAATTTTAAAAATCAGAATTCTTGAGAGATGATCCTATCTCGTCGGTTTCCACCAGCATATCCCGAGTAACAACGGGATGGAGAGGGGCGTGCTGAGAACTCGCCCTACGGCCTTGGGAGTCGCTTTTAAGCCTACGCCGCACAAGACCAAGGTGCGGAGGCTATGCGACGCAATATAGGTTAAATAACTTGGCAGGTCCGAGCGTACTTGGTACGGCGGAGACCTTCGGCCCGAGGAAAAACCTAGGCAAATGCTGGGGGACGTCCCGATGTTTCTGTCGGGGCGGACTACAAGAGGGGAAGACAATAAACATTTTGTCTTCCTTCTCTCTCAAGAGTTCTGATACTTGCAGAAAGCTAGCTTGATAAGGGCTGGTTTTTTCGTGTGGAAAGAAGGAGTATAATGAAGGTAGTGAAATTCGAAATATTGTATGGAGAACACCAAGTTGGGAAAACAATTGGTTTTGGATGAACTCTTTGATCTGACGCTGTATCGAGAACTGCGTAAGACGGCCGGTGGCGAGACAGCCGTGCTCTTGGATGAGCTGATTCCCATAGAAGAGCGGCATTTCCGGTTCTGGCAGGATTTTTTCAAGGTCGCTGGAGCGGAGTTGGGAAAGGCACGGCGGTTCAAGCTTTCGATGGTGGTGCTTTTTTGCCGGGTGTTCCGGGGCGCAGGAGTCAGCCTCATTCTCGAAGCGATAGAGATCAACGGAGTCAAGAAATACTTGCGCGTCTGGGAAATGTACAAAGATGAGCCGCTCGGGAAAGCCGTGAGAGAGATCCTCGATGACGAGCTCCGTCATGAGGATGCTATCGTGTCAGACAAGATCAAGCGGCAGGTGCATCCTGAGCGTATCCGCGATGTGTTTCTCGGGTTGAATGACGGGCTGGTAGAGATACTCGGAACACTGAGCGGATTTTTTGCCGCTTTCCACAGCGTTTCCGCCGTTTTGGGAGCGGTATCTACGGTGGCTATCGCGGGAGCATTTTCTATGGCGGCGGGAGCGTTTGTAGCAATCAGTTCAGAGCGGGAAGTTGAAGCGACGGAGAAAGGCAAGAAAAAATTTATGAGCGGCGAGACAGATGAAACAAAAACTTCTCATCCGCTTGCTTCAGCGCTGGTGGTTGGTATCTCATATCTTTTCGGGGCGGCGATACCGATATTGCCAGTGTTTTTCGGAGCGGAGAATATTTGGCTTTCTCTCCTCGTATCGGGAGCGGTCATCATCGGCGTGTCATATCTCTTGGCATTTCTGTCGGGGATGGAGGTGAAGCGGCGCATCGCGATGAACCTCGTGATTATCGGGCTGGCGGTCGCTGTGACCTGGCTTATCGGTATCTTGGCGCGGGACTATTTCGGGATAAATGTCTGACGAAGTTAACATTTTTTCTGAAAAGTGGTATACTGTTGGTAGAATTTAGTAAAAACAAAAATATGTTCAAAATAAAAAAAGGCTTTTTGCTCATTGCGGTAGTGATAGTGGTGAGTGTTTTCGTCTATTATCGCTACGCGGTAAAAATACTGCAGGTAAACAAGAGTGAGGACGCAACGCCGGTGACAGATATGCTTCCGATCGGAGCGAAGAAGGTGAGCGCGGTTGTCAAATACATGGCGACGGAGGATAAGGAAGATGCATTGCGATTCGTCCTGACTGTCGACAAGCAGGGAGTGATAACCGAAGTGGCTACTTTGGATGCGAAGACCGGTGAAGTCCCTGAAAAAAAGATAGCATTCAATCAGCAGGCTTCGGTCATGATTGTAGGAAAGAAATTGAGCGAACTGACAGCTATTGATAACGTCGCCAAATCATCACTGACCACGAAGGCTTTCAATAGTGTGATAGACCAGTTGAAAGCTCAACTATAATTAAGATTTACGCGTTTGGCGAACTTCTGCGTTGCGGAGCCTCTGCGCCGTCTCCAGCGTAGCTAAGAGTACGCTTCCGTCGTCGCTTTCTCCGCGCCTTGAATTTCACTCAAACGCGTAAATCTTAAGTTTAACTGATGGAAGACTTTACTTTTACCGGGCTGGGGACGAAATGGTTCGTCAGGGTGGATGGCAAACAGCTTGATAACCGGACGCAGAAAGCCGTGGTTGAGTATGTACAAGATTTTGAAAACCGCTTCTCGCGGTTTTTGCCGTTATCGGAGGTAAACGCTTTCCGTCTTTCACCGGCGGGAGATTATATTCTTTCTGACGAATTTTCACGCTTGCTGGCTCGGGCAGATCGGCTACGAGTTTTAACGAATGGTTCGTATGATCCAGCAGTGGCGAGTATCTTGGAAGATGTGGGCTATGGCGCTCAACATGGATTAGCTCCTTTGGAAAAAACGGAGGGTTCGCGTGTTTCTCAGTGGTCGCTTGTAGGTAATAAGCTGACGATCGATGGTCCGATGGCTTTCGATTTGGGGGGCATCGGCAAAGGCTACTGTATTGATCGGGTGGCTGAAATCGTCAAGCATTTTGGCTATAAATATTATCTCGTGGATGGCGGGGGAGATATGGCAGACAGTACCAAGGCGGACGGGAGCGCATGGCGAGTGGCTGTCGAATATCCCGGGAAACCGGATACAGCGGCCAGTGTGGTAAATCTCTCGCATCAAGGACTGGCTGTATCGGACAGTTTCCGGCGCCGTTTCGGGAAATGGCATCATCTGGTAGATGCTCAAGAAAAAAAACCGATAGAGAAAGTTATCGGTTGTGCAGCAGTGGCGCGGGATGCCTGGGCCGCTGACTGCATGACGTCCGGGCTCTTTTTTGCGCCGCTGGAGAATTATGGCGCCTTGGCTGAGGAATTTTCGGCGGCTTATCTCGTTTTTCAAAACGACGGAACAGCCATAGTCAGTCCCGATTGGCAAGGAGAATTGCTGTAAAAGATCGTATTGACGAGAAGAGAAATTCTTACTAGAATGAACCATCGTTCTTTTTCCTGGGGAGTGATTGATCATGAATGTTCAAATTATCACTCGTCTGAATGACGTGAGCAGTCAGCAAGGGATTTTGATTTCGGGGTCGATTACCCTCTCAGCCCAAGTAGGATCTCATGTGTTTAGCACGAAAGAATTTATGTGCTTGTTCACATCTGATCGGCGAAACAACATGATGGACTCCATCCAGACTCTCGAAGTATGGTTTGGAGAACGCGTTGTAGCGGACTGCCAAGGGCGGTTTTACGGCGGGGAAGTACCGGAGCTTGATGAGCGATCAGCTTTTTACTTAGAGTTTTTCCTTTCAATACTTATGATGTGTATTGAGGCGAAGGATAATTTGCAGATAGATATGGATGAAACGGATTTATTTCCGCCATCCGGATCCTTTCTCCTTGGCCTCTGGCGAAGGAATTTCCAGTCTTGACTATCATCTTCTCATAACAAATCAGAACAACGTTTCGCTTATGAACTGCTCTTGCAGTTCTTTTTCTTGGTGCTTGACATTTTTGAAAAAGTGATTACAATAGAGGAGCGTCATTAAAAATATTTTCAAGATGTGATCTGATGGAGGGGGAAGGGTTTGCCAGGGCATTTAGGGCGCCTACGTTGTTGAGTGCCCGGGGGTAAATGTTCCAGGTTGGAAAGCTTTGAGGTATTTTTGATACCAACCACCCTCTCCATCAGTTCATCTCAGCAAAAATTTTTTACGTATGCGTGGTAATAGAGTTTTCACGATTAAGGCGAAGACAAGCTCATTTTTGAGGGCTGGTTTTTGACTTTCTTCCGACTTACAAGAAATTTCCAAACGAGCTCTCAAAAGGAGCTCGTTTTCTTTTCCACGGAGGGTATATGAAAATGAATGAAGTGGTGAACCTTAACAATCAAGAACTTCAAATGGACAGGAAAGCGCGGCGCTTCCACTATGCGATGAATGAAATAGAAAATCTCATGCGGAACAAGAAAATCGTTCGTCCAGTCGGCTTTATCGTTCGGACGCATGGGTACACTTTCGAATGGAACCATATCGGCTGGATACTCCGGTCGCACGGCTATCTTTCGAATGTGGAAGTAATGGAGCGTTTTCCGACTAGCGAAGAGCGCATGCACTACTACCGGCTTATGAACACCCAAAAGCGCAAGCCAGTTTCCAAATGAAGCACACAACCGGCCACCCTGGGACAGAACCTTTGTCCTGGGGGAGTTTTTTATTACAATTTTTTCTTACGAAAAAGTACCACGATTTATGCAATTGCACAAATTGTGGTACGTCTTTTTGCTTTATTAACAAGTATCCTATTATACGTAGCCACGGATAATAGGATAAATGGGGAATGGATCAGAATGTAAATAGTCGTTTTTTGCAATTAGAGGAGCCTTTTGCTACACTTTCAGCCATGGAGGGACTCATGTTTATTATGGGTTCTGTTTTTTTACAATTATTAACCAGGGAGGATCAGTATCATGTTGGATATCTTCAAAAAATGGTTTTTGAGAAAGCGTCCTAGTCAAAAGATTATTGGTATGCTCGATACTCTCAAGAAAGCAACTCCTGTGGCATTAGCCGCCATCCAAGAAGAAATGCGGGTGCGCAAGACGAACGAAGTATTCCTCATTTTCTCTGAGGGAAGTCAATTTGATCACTTGGTGTACCAGCGAGCAGCCAAACGGGGCGTCTACTGCCTCGTCGCTGATCCCGCCAAAGTGACCGCGGAAGATGTCCTGAAAGTCAATCCCAAGGGCATCGTCATTACCGGCGGGCCTGCTTCAGTGCATTCGGAACCGCCACCCTTTAATCGGGCAATTTTTGATCTCGGCATTCCTGTTCTGGGAATTTGTCTGGGAGGCCAGATGATTGCTCAGCATGTCGGGGTTACCGTCAAGCGCGGTCGCCCCGAGTACAGCGTGCACAATATGCAAGTTCTTTCTTCCTCTGTTTTTTTCCGAAGCTGTCCTAAGACGATGAAGGTGATGCAAAGTCACGGCGACGAGATCGAAAACGATCCGCGTCTCGAACTGCTCGGCTCTACCGGAGAAGGGAGGGTTTCGGCATTCCGAAGTATCGAGAAACCGTACCTGTATGGTGTCCAGTTTCACCCCGAAGTGACGGAGACGCTGAACGGCGATATGCTCTTCGAAAATTTCTTCTTCGGGATCTGCGGCGCCCAAGACCGCTTTCCTGCGGAGAAAATCGCCAAGAAAAAGATCGCTGAATTGAAAGCCAAGCTCAAAGAGGGGAAGAAGGTTACTATTGGACTTTCCGGGGGAGCAGACTCTTCAACAGTAGTTCACCTCCTCAAAGAAGCAGTGGACGGAGGGCCGCATCGTATCCAAGGTGTCTATATCAAGGGCATCGATCGGCCGGATGATGAGGCTTTCGTTCTCAAATACTTCGCCAACCAGCCCTGGCTCGATCTGGTAATTGTTGATGCTACGGAACAATTCCTCAAGGTACTCGCCTGGCCTGAAATGAAGCATTTCAAGAAGATCCGCCGAGCCATTCGCAGGCTTCTCGGTATGGGACCGCCGGTCACGATGAGAGCGAAACGGCTCGCTATGCGCGTCGTCTATAAAGCTATCCTCGAGGAACAGGCGAGAGCATATGGGTCTGACTTTATTGCGCAAGGGACGCTCTATACGGATATTTCCGAAAGCGGCGGCGGACACGAAAGCGGAGCGAGGAAGGCGGTCATCAAGATTCATCATAATACCTTCCTCGGTTTTTATCTCCCAGAGCTAACGCCACTCGATGACTGCGTCAAAGATGGCGGACGGGATATCGGTCGAGAGATCGGCGTTCCGGAAGAACTTCTTCTGCGGCATCCATTTCCCGGTGTAGGACTCATCGTCCGTATCGAAGGAGAAATCACTCGCGAGAAGCTTGCTATGGCGCGGCAACTTGATGGAATTTATATCGAAGAGCTACGCCGAGCCAACCTGTATCATTTGGTTTGGCAAGCCGGTGTGGTAGTGACGATTTCGGAACACACCGTTACCAAGGGGGATGATGCCGGCATGGGCGTTGTCGTGGTCTATTGGGCCGTATGGAGCGTCAACGGGTTTACGGCTCAAGCAGTAGACGTACCTTACGAGTTTCACCAAACCATCCAGCGGCGCTTCGGCAACGAAGTACGCGGCATCGGTGCGACAGCCTGCCGTACATCGAATAAGCCGTATACTACCATCGAGTGGGGATAGGAAACTATTTCATATTCAAGAAAGGAGAACAGCGGCTTCTCGGAAAGGGTGACCACAATGGTGCCCTTTTTCTTTTTGGCAGAAACTTGCATGATTGGCGAGCCTGTGCTAGTATCGGAATACAACTGAAAAAGTATCAAGAGTGAGGTGAGAGAATTGGCTCTGTGACCCTCCGGCAACCATTGTAGAAAAGGTGCCAAATCCAACCCGTAAGGGGAAGATAGTTTCGTGACTTTTCCCCTTTAAGAGGGGTTTTTTGTTACCCATTTTGTAGAAGCGGTTTGCTTGGATGTAGTCTGTTATGCATTTAGCCAAACCCTTTCTAATAGGTGAGGGAAAAATCGCAAGTTCTGTTAACAATCGACGGAGGGAATCATGACGCAGAAAATACTTGATTTGAAAGAGCTAAGCTCGGAAGATCTTCGCTTGCGGGCGTTGGTTCAGGATCTTAGGCTGAGCTCACCAACAGGCCAGTTCGGGGATTACGATGGCTGGATGTTTGAGATTACCCCGTGGAGCAACGATCCCGCGGTAACTCCGGCAGCCATAAAGGATCTCGCGGACAAGTTTTTCCATCCGGTGTTGGACCAATTCACCATTGCCGCTGATGGCAAGATCATCATGTCTGTTATCAAGCCGGAGAAACTCGACAGGGCGGATGCCATATCGAACGCCATCCAGCAATTTTTCCAATTGCTCATCGTGCCGAAAAACCTCCAGCTACGGTAGGCGTACTATCAGCAGGAGGTAAGGATAACTCTCGGTCCACAGCTAATCGGCAATGACCGGGGCAGTCGCGCGCGTTCGCGATTCGCCCCGTTTTCTTTTATAAGTTTATAACAGAGAGTCTTTGTAGCATAGTACTTTTTTTGCAATTGCAAGAAAAGTAATACGTAAAGGTTATAAAAAAATAATCCGTAAAAAAATGAACCATAATAAAGAAATTTCCTTTCTAGAAAAAATTGGACACTTCGTTGACTGGCGGGTGGACTTTTGCTAGTCTGATATATGGTCTTTAAAAATATCTTGGTTTGAGGTTTTAAACAAAGCTTTATTTTTTAACCGCTTTTTTCACAGGGGGTAACTATGAGTAATAAGTTAGCCGTGCTTGTTTCAGGATCAGGAACATTGTGCGAGGCTATGATTAAAGACCGCCTTCCCATCAGCTTAGTTCTCGCTGACAGGGAATGCCGCGGCATCGAAATCGCTAAGCAAGCTAAAATACCCACGGTGGTCATACAGCGGCGCGACTTCAGGCAACGTCCCAGTCTCCGAGATGAAAAATTCACGATCGCTTTTGTGCAGTGTCTCATCGGGTATTGGATTGCTCGTTTCCTAGGAAAGCCTCCTAAGTTCCAACGCGAAAAGTTCACGAAGGTCCTTGCGGAATGCCTTCTTGAGTATGGAATCACCCACCTTGCGATGGCTGGGTTTATGACTATACTTTCGGAAAGCATCTTTACCAAGTACGGATTCGCCGGCCGCATCTTGAATAGCCATCCTTCATTGTTGCCCGCGTTCAAGGGAGAGACTGCGGTGCAAGATGCTCTGGCGTTTGGGGTCAAAGTGACCGGCACGACGATTCATATCGCCACTCCCAAACTGGATGACGGGCCTATTATTGCCCAAGAACCAGTACGAGTGGAGGAGGGTGACACAGTTGACACCCTCTGGGAGAGGATCAAGGTGGTAGAACGTGTTCTCTACCCCAAAGCCATTCGTTCTTTATGGGGCTTCCAGTGACAGACTCCCAGAAAAGAATGTAAGAATAAGAACAGTAGTTTCTTTTTAGGGGTGATCATCGATCATACCGGATGTTTAAAAATCACAAACTCATTAGAAGTATTGTGCCGCTGGCCACTTGTATCATGAATACGGCCGGCGGTTTTTCTTTTTTGGTGTTTACAATGTGGATTTCTTTCTGTGATGTACCACGGTTTATGCAATTGCATAAACTGTGGTACCTGGTAATAATCGAGTGCAGATGATAATAAGGAAGGAGAGGGATATTTTTTCTGGCCTTGTTACAAGGAAATGATAATGTCACCCTAGCGGGAAATAGAAATGTCATCCTGCAGGGGTAGGATATGGATACATAATCCATCATTCCTACCCCCATGGACACGCACATCATCATGTCCCGCAAAGAAACCAAGTATGCCGAGATCCTTCACAAAGCAGAGGCTGAAGGCCTGAAGAACAGGGAGGGAGCCGAGATGCTTCATCTCTCTATCCGTCAGCTCCAAAGGCTCAAGAGAGCATTCAGAGAGGAAGGCCTGAAAGGCCTTGTCCATCGGAGTCGTGGCAAGCCCAGTAATCGGAAAATGCCCGATGAAGAACGAAGACAGATGGTCGCGCTCATCAAGACACGCTACCCGGATTTTGGTCCTACATTTGCCGGAGAAAAACTCCGAGAAAAGCACCAAATCTTTCATGATCCGAAAACTATCCGGAGCATCATGATAGCGGAAGGTCTGTGGAAGCCCAAGCGAAAGAAGAAACAAGTCTATCGAGCCTGGAGAGAACGGAGGCCCTGTTACGGAGAGATGCGGCAATACGACGGTTCCTATGAATACTGGTTCGAGGAACGAGGAGAGAAATGCTGTCTCCTAGCCTCCATCGATGATGCCGCCGGAAGCATTACTCATGCGAAATTCGATGCCCATGAGGGCGTGTTCCCGACCTTCCGCTTCTGGCAGGAGTATCTGGAAAAGCACGGGAAACCGCTCTCTGTCTACGTCGACAAGTTCTCGACCTACTCTATGAATCACAAGCTGGCCAAGGAGAATCCGGATACGCTGACACAGTTTCAGCGAGCCATGCGGGAGCTTGGCATCGAACCGATCTGCGCTCACAGCTCACCGGCCAAAGGCAGAGTCGAACGACTCTTTGGAACCCTTCAGGACCGGCTCATCAAGGAACTCCGATTACAGGATATCTCGACCATACCGGAAGCCAATGTTTTTCTTGAAAAGATTTTCATCCCCGATTTCAACAGGAGATTCTCGGTATCTCCGAGAGAGACAGCCAATATGCATCACCCGCTGACAGAAAAAGAGCGGGCATCTCTTCCGGCCATCCTCTCAAGGCAGAGCGTCAGAATTATCCGCAATGACTTCACGATCGCCTACCGGAAGAGCTGGTACCAGCTCGCAGAAGACCAGCCAGTCACCGTTTTCAAGAAGAATGCCGTTATCGTGGAAGAGCGCCTCGACGGAACCACTTGTTTCCGACTGAGGGGGAAGTATCTCCTCTCCGCCAAACTCCCTTTTCGACCACAGAAAGCAACCCCCAGGCGGACTCCTTGGGCACTGACCAAGAAGCCAACCTATCATCCATCCAAAGACCATCCATGGAGAAAATTCGATTTCGCTCATCATTAACAAAAAAATGTCCAAAACGGACATTTCTAATTCCCTAAGAAGGTGACATTTCTAATTCCCCTTTACATATTTTTTCTGGCCTTTGCCTATTTTGAGGCATTTTGATAGAATATCAAGTCCTGCTTTCGGCAGGTTTTGGCTCTTTGACAACTTGTATTCTAACGAAGAGCGACACAGATTTCAGCTTGTTGAGGCCATTTCGACCTTCACGCAGTCTTTGCAATTCAGTGTAGTCAACCAGAGGAGAAAACCATGATCATCACTCGAATCATCACCGTG
>Ga0156211_154_pt1 | contig 16533 bp, 15 predicted proteins | sample RifCSPlowO2_12_FD_116151 | JGI IMG/M metagenome (GOLD analysis project Ga0156211, IMG submission 116151) | Candidatus Moranbacteria bacterium RIFCSPLOWO2_12_FULL_48_12 | reverse complement strand
AAAAGGAATGCATTGACCGGCATCGTGCTCTCTGTCCTCTGTATCGCTCTTTATATCGCGTGGGCGTTCCGCCGCGTATCCGGAGCGGTGACGTCGTGGGAATATGGCCTGGGAGCTGTCATCGCGCTGGCGCATGATATCATTGTAGTTATCGGCATCTTCGTTCTTTTGGGGAGGTATTATAATATCGAAGTGGGCGTGCCGTTCATCGCCGCGCTTTTGACCATCTTGGGCTACTCCGTGAATGATACCATCGTGGTGTATGATCGGGTGCGCGAGAATCTGCTCCGTTCGCAGAGAAAAGAAGATTTCGAAATCACTGTCAACCGCTCCCTCAATGAAACGCTCGGCCGCTCCATCAATACCTCGCTCACAGTCATTATCACCCTCTTCGCCATCACGATTTTCGGGGGAGACAGCATCCGGTATTTCGGTCTCGCCCTTCTCATCGGTGTCATCTTTGGAACGTATTCTTCCATCTATGTGGCTTCCGCTCTCTTGGTTACGCGGTATAAGATGAAGACGAAGTAAATGGAAAATGTAAATATCAAAAATAAAAATGACAATGCAAAATATGAAATGTTTGAAATACAAAATGGTCCTAAGGTTTGTTCATTTTTATTTTTAGATTGTAATTTTGCATTTTGATTTTTCAATTTTAAATTTATGCGGTGGAATCCATTTAAAAAAAATGATGCGGATGGAGAGGATAGCCTCCCGACTATTCCTGGGATGAAGAATTCTAAGGATATGAATATGTTCCAGCGTTTCGCCATGCGGCGGCTGATGAAGATGAGTCCGGCTGATCGCGAGAAGGCGATCAGGAAATCTATGACGCCCAAGAATATAGAGAAAAACAAAGGCGAGATTCTCTCGTCGCTCGAAGCCATGCGCAAGTCCGGCCAGATTTCCGATGACCAGTATAGGCTCACAAAATCTAAATTAGGGTTAAAGTAAATTTCTATGAAAGGAATTTTGGAAATGAGAGGAGTGGGGAAGATTCCACGCAAACAAGAATTGCCACAGCAAGAAGATAAGCGGAGGCAGGACATTCTTGAGGCCGTTTTGGAAGAAAGAAAAAAAATAATGATAGCGGATTCTGAAGAAGATTTTGAACACCGAGAAATTCTTTTGGAAGTTGCAATGAGAAAACGTCAAGATATTGATTATCTATTGTTCCTCAAAATGAAAAGAGAAGGGATTTTTAAAATGTTACAATAAATATATGCCGGAGAGTGGAAAACAAATTGACGACCTTTTGAGTAGAGGAGTGGCAGAAGTCATTGATCGTGAACATCTCAAAAAAAGATTGCTTTCTGGGGAAAAATTACGCATCAAGTTCGGCATCGACCCGACCAGCCCCAGTATCCATCTGGGGCGCGCGGTGGTGCTCCTCAAACTGCGAGATTTCCAAGAGCTGGGGCATACGATCGTGCTTATTGTGGGAGATTTTACCGGTGTCATCGGCGACACGTCAGACAAGGAGAGCGAGCGCCCCATGCTCTCCGAAGATACGATTGAAAAGAATATGAAAACATATACCCAGCAACTGGCAGCGCTCATCGATCTGTCCAAAGCAGAAATACACTATAATTCTACCTGGCTGGAAAAACTGGGTTATGAAGACATCGGTAAGCAGGCCAATTTATTTTCTCTGGCGGAGTTTATCGCGCGGGAAAACATCAAGAAGCGTTTGGACGGAGGCAAGCGCGTGTCGCTCCGGGAAGTGCTCTATCCCTTGATGCAGGGGTTCGACAGTATTGCGGTGAATGCGGACGTGGAACTGGGGGGTACTGATCAGCGTTTCAATCTATTGGCTGGTCGGCGTCTGCAGGAAGCTCACGGAGAGAAGCCGCAAGATATCCTGATGACCAATCTCATTCTCGGCACGGACGGTCGCAAGATGAGTTCGAGCTATGGAAATACCATCAATCTTTTCGATGCATCGAATGATATGTTCGGCAAAGTGATGAGCATCCCGGATGAACAGATCGTCGCATACCTCATCCACTGCACGCGCCTGCCTGTGAAAACTGTCACAAAAGTCAAGACTGATATGCAAAAAGGAACGCTGAATCCGCGCGATGCCAAAATAAGATTGGCCAAAGAGATCGTGACGCTCTATCACGGTGATAAAAAAGCGGGAGAGGCGGAACAATATTTCATAGAAACTTTTTCCAAGAAACAAATTCCGGAAGATGCCCGTCCATCGCAGGCACCTTCTCTTGGCTTGACTTTAGCGGAGTTTATGGTCGCTGAGGGACTGGCGAAGAGCAAGACTGATGCCCGCAGAAAAATTGAGCAGGGGGGGGTCGAGCTCGACGGCCAAAAGATCACCGACTGGCAGATAACACTGGATGGCAGTTATGCTGGCAAGGTTTTGAAAGTGGGGAAAAAAGATTTCGTGAAAATTTAGTATGCTTTTTTCCGATGATGTTATTTCTTCTTTGCAATTAGGAAAACTGGCTGTCATTCCGACAGACACATTGTATGGTATCGTGTGCAGCGCGCGCGATAAGGAAGCAGTGGAAAAACTCTATCATCTCCGGGGGCGTGATGCGGCCAAGCCGTGTATTATCCTTATTGCGGATATTTCTGGACTCAAGGAATTCGGTATTGTTTTGAGTGAGGCTGATGAAAAGACTTTGCATAAAGTCTGGCCGGGAAAGGTTAGTGTGGTTTTTGATTGTCTGGGAGATGAGTGGGTACATCTCCACAGAGGTGGGACGAAGACACTAGCGTTCCGCGTGCCGGATGATGAAGGGTTACGTAATCTGTTACATAACACCGGACCGCTCTCGGCTCCCAGTGCCAATCTGGAAGGTCAGCCGCCTGCTCACACTACAGCGGAGGCCAAAAACTCTTTTGGTGATCAAGTGGCTCTATATGTAGATGGTGGTCATCGGGAGAGTCTTCCCTCGACCGTGGCGCGTTTGCATGACGGCGTTTGGAAAGTGCTCCGTCAAGGTGAAATAATACTTTGACTGCAGATGTTATTTTCGGTACAATAAACCCAGCACCTATTTTGCCAGTATAAATAACGACTTACGTTTGCTTTCACTTTATATTTCTTTGAAATGGCGACGCTGATCCGAATAGGATCGGGCTATTCGCCCGCGCGGCGCACCTAAAATAATGGCAAAATAGGTGCTGGGTAAAGCCATTACTGAAAATTGTTTGACTATGTTGCAAGAACGTATTACTCAGATCAAAGAAGAGGGAGAAAAAGCCTTGCAAGCCGTCAAAACGACGGCAGAATTAGAAGTGTGGGAAGTGAAGTATCTTGGTCGGAAGAGCGAATTGAATGATATTCTGAAAGGTCTGAAGGATCTGACTCCGGAAGAAAAACGCGTCGTAGGGCCGCTCGGCAATGCCGCCAAACAAGCTCTTTTTACAGCTTTCGAGAAAGCCCAGGGGACACTGCTTGAAAAAAGCAGCGACTTCGAAAAAGAACGCATCGATGTGACAGCGCCTGGCGTGCCTGCGCCAGTCGGCCATACGCACCCGATCACTATTGTCGAGAATGAGATCCAGGATATTTTTACGTCGCTCGGGTTCGCCGTGGCGGATGGTCCGGAAGTGGAAAATGAACATTATAATTTTGATGCCCTCAATTTTCCCAAAGATCATCCCGCTCGGGATATGCAGGATACGTTTTGGCTTGCCTCGCTGAATCCGCCAGCTGGCGGAGAAGGCGGGTTTGAGGAAAATAAAAAAAGCAAAGAAAAATATTTGCCTCGTACCCATACGTCCAATGTGCAGGTACGCTACATGGAAACACATACGCCGCCTTTTCGTATAATCATACCTGGACGGACTTTCCGTAATGAGGCAACTGATGCGACACATGAGCATACATTCCATCAATTCGAATGTTTGATGGTGGGTGTAGCGGATGAAGTCAGTGTGGCAACATTCAAATATGTTGCAGAAACTTTTTTTGAGCAATTTTTCGGCAAGCAAGTGAATGTCCGTTTGCGGCCGGGCTTTTTTCCGTTTACGGAACCATCGTTTGAATTCGATATCAGCTGTTCCATTTGTGACGGGAAGGGCTGTCCGACGTGCAAGCAATCCGGCTGGATCGAGCTCGGCGGGGCCGGCATGGTGAATCAGAGAGTTTTCGAGGCGGCGGGTTATCCGCGCGGGAAGTATCAGGGTTTCGCTTGGGGATTCGGTATGACGCGCCTGGCGATGATGAAATACAAGATCAGCGATATCCGCCTTTTGATGAGCGGCGATTTGCGGTTTATCCGCCAGTTTTAAAATACAAATAAACACCAATACTCCACCAATGGACACGAATACAACTCAAAAACAAGACACTGAGTTATTATATCGAACTCATTTAACATTAATCCTGTTCTGTCATTCCGGGCTTGACCCGGAATCCAGTAGATGAGCCATAAGCATTAAGCTGGATTCCCGCCTGCGCGGGAATGACAAGCGGCTAAAGTTTTCGTGATATAAAGGCTTATAATAGAGACAAAAGAGAGATTAATTTAAATCACCTCATCCAGAAAGGATAGTAAGATAAAATTATTTGTGATCATTAGTGGGTAATTTGCGTAATTAGTGACCCAATGAAATACAGTTACAATTGGTTGAAAGAATTATCCGGGACCAAGAAATCCCCAGAACAGCTGGCGGAACTTTTGATGACGCACGCGTTCGAGGTGGAGAGTGTGGAAAAGTATGTGCACGGGCTTGATGGCATTGTCGTTGGCAAGGTGCTGAAACTTGAAAAACATCCCAATGCGGACAAACTACGCGTAGCGGAAGTGGCAGTCAAAAAAAACGATATTCGTCAGATCGTGTGCGGCGCACCCAATGTGGCTGTCGGGCAGAAAGTGGTAATAGCGTTGCCAGGAATAAAACTTCCCAATGGTGTTGAGATCAAAGTCGTAGAAATCCGCGGCGTAGAATCGCGCGGCATGATCTGTTCGGCGAAGGAATTGGATCTTGGCGATGATCAGGATGGCATTCTTGTTCTACCAGATGATACACCGATGGGTGTTTCTTTCGCAAAATATTTCGGACTGGAAGACAGCATCCTGGACGTGAAGATCCTGCCGGATCGCGGATCAGATGCGCTCTCGTATCAGGGACTAGCCCGCGAAATCGCGGCTCTGGACGGCCTTTCGGCATCGTTTCTCCTCAAGCAAACGAAACCGATCAAGGTCTCTGGTACCAATCATGCTCCGCACATAATGATTGATGATAAACGAGATTGTTTGCGCTATGTAGGCGTTGCATTTGAAAATATTGCTCTCTCTCAATCACCGTTGTGGTTGAAAACGAAACTGGTGCTTTCGGGACTTCGTCCCATCAATAATATTGTTGATATAACCAATTATCTGATGCTCCTTACCGGTCAGCCGATGCATGCGTTCGATGCGGACAAAATTACCGGTACGGTGACGATCCGCCTCGCGAAGAAAGGTGAACAATTGATACTTCTCACAGGAGAATTGAAGACCCTTTCTTCGGAAGATGTGGTCATAGCTGATGACAAGGAGGCGCTGGCGCTGGCCGGAGTGATGGGAGGAGTCGTTTCGGCTGTGACGAAAGAGACAAAAAATATCTTTTTGGAAATCGCCACATTCGAAGGGGCGACGATCCGGCGGACGAAAACGCGCTACAATCTTCCCACTGATGCCAGTTATCGTTTCGAGCGCGGTCTTGATCCGAATCTGCCGAGTGAAGCGGCGCGGGATGCTGTAGCGCTCATCACATCTCTCACAGGAGGAACATTTATCGGTATGCGCGATGTGTATCCGCAGGCGGCCAAAGAGACGAAAATTAAACTGACGCTCTCTCGCGTGGAAAATGTTTTGGGAAGAAAAATCCCTTTTGTGGAAGCGGCAAAGTATCTGACGCTCTTGGGATTGGCGGTAAGGAAGATTGCTGATAAGAAAACGCTGGAAGTGATCGTACCGACGCGGCGTCCGGATCTCCGTGACGAATGGGACTTGATCGAAGAGATCGGGCGGATGTACGGGTATGAAAAAATTGTTTCGGTCGCTCCAGTCTTGCCGCTTATGCCGGCGGTTCCGAATCCGGAAAAAATTTTTGAGCGGTGCACCAAAGAATATCTCGCCCATGCCGGTTTTGATGAGGTGATGACGTATTCGTTTTACGGGGAGAAAGAAATACGTGGTGCGCTTCTTCCCTTGGAACATCATCTGGAGCTGGCCAATCCTCTCAGTCCCGATCAGAAATTTCTGCGCATGACACTCTTTCCTCTCATGCTCCAGAAAGCCAAGGAAAACCTCCGCTCATTCAGTGCTTTTGATTTTTTCGAGTGGGGGAGCGTCTTTGTGAAGGGCAAGGCGGATGTACCGATTGAGTTCAAATCCCTCGGACTTATGACCGTGCTTCCGAAAAAGAACGACAAAGACGAGGCCTCGCCAAAGGCGGGCAAAGTCTCGGCGAGGACAGATGAACCATTCTATGCCATGAAAGGACGAGTAATGGCGTTGTTCGAAGCGCTGCATATCGATCAGGGAAAAATTTCTTGGGAATTGCCGGAAAAGTTTTCGGATATTCCGGTCTTGGCGATGCTTCATCCGACGCGGAGCGCCATTTTCGCCTATGACGGACAACCTTTTGGCGTGATAGGTGAGCTCCATCCGAGGACTCTCAAAGCCTTCGATCTTCCACCACGCGCTGCTGTCGCCGGATTTGTTGCCGAAGAACTGAAAAAACTTCAAAAGAAAGAAATTATTTTCACACCGCTTCAGAAATTCCCGTATGCTATTCGCGATATTTCTCTCACTTTTCCTGGAAAAGTGACCGTGAGCGAAGTCGAACGGTTATTGCGTGAAGCTGGAAAGCCGCTTCTCAAACACTACGAACTTTTTGATGTGTACGAGCAGGATGGAGAAAAAAGCCTGGCCTTTCACCTTTCCTTCGGAGCGGACGATCGCACGCTTTCCAGCGAGGAAATGGATATTACCTTTGACAGGATAGTAGCTCTCGCTAAAGAGCGATTTGAGGCTCGGTTGAGGGATTGATACCATCTGTGGCTTGATTTATGCGTTGGAATATGCTATAATTAGACGTTTCTCGTTTTTTCCCAAAACAGATTGGATTGTCGCTTTCTGCACTTGTGCAGTGAGAGGAAAGTCCGGACACTCCCCAGCCGTAGTTTTGAAGGTTGAAAAAGTCGATTATCAAAACTACGGCTGGGAGCCAGGTAGCGGGTAACTCCCGTCTCCAGCCGTAGTTTTGTAACGGGTATGGTACAAGGTACCTTTTTCAAAACTACGGCTGGATGAGGTGCGAGCAGAGACGCTATGCGACGAAAGAAGCATAGGCGTTCCTTAGCAATAAGGAGCGTAGCCACGAGGAGCGCAAGCTCTTTTCGTGGGTGAAACGGCTAAACCCTTACTTGAGTGCAAGGTCGTGTCCAGCTGTAGTTTTACTGCGTACGTTTTGAAGCTCTTATAATATTTGATGTGGAAAGTTACGTTTGTGAGAGTAAACATTTTCAGTAAAACTACGGCTGGAAGAACCGCAAAGATCTTGCCGGCAACGGCAAGGCAAGAGAAATGACGATCGTTTATCCTCCGTCGCGTAAAGCTATGGCGGATGAAACAGAATCCGGCTTATAAATCTGTTTTGGGAAAAAATTGGAAACATTCCTTTTGATACTCGCCCCGTTAGAATTCTTGGGGCTATACATTCTCACTCTGATTATTTATGATGAATATAGTTACTGCTGAAAATTTTTACGTCATAACTCACTAATTCTAACGGGGTGAAACGTTCAGAAATATTCTTCAGCGCCATCCAAGTCCCGGTTGATTTCATGATGATTCTTTTGGCGGCCGCTACCGCCTATTTTTTGCGCGGGATGCCACAGTTTCAGGCATACGTTTCCAAAGTGTTCAACCTGGCGTTTGAAGACTATATCCGTTTCGCTCTGACGGTGGCGCCGTTTTTTCTCCTTATTCTGGCAGTCGAGGGACTCTACAGTATGCGTGCCACGCGGCGTTTCTGGCAGGAAGCCTATGGCGTAATGAAATCCATCACATTCGGACTGATTATTCTCATCATTGCTGTGTTTCTCAATCGCGAATGGTTTTCCTCGCGCTTCGTCATCCTGGTCGGATGGATGCTGGCGGTATCCTATGTGGTGGCGGCTCGCTATATCATCCAGCGTATCCAGAAATGGCTCCTCGTCCACAAGGGGACGGGCATCCATCGCGTGCTCCTCATCGGATACAACGACAAGATGAAAAAAATGCGGAGACTCCTTACGCAAAACAAGGAGCTCGGCTATCGCGTGGTGGATCAGATCGATGACGCCAGCATCTCGCATATCAAGAATATCCGCGCGGCCCGCGGCATCGATGAGATCATTATCGGCGATCCGTCGCTGACTGATGATGAGCAGGAGAAGCTTTTCGATTTCTGCGAGATCAACAATATCGTCTATCGTTACTTTCCGACGACGCTGCAGACCACGCATTTTTCGATGCGAATATGGAACGGCGAACCGATCATCGAATTCCAGCATACGCCGCTCGACGGGTGGGGCCGGGTGATGAAACGGATCTACGATCTGGTGGCCGGTTTTTTCCTGACCGTGCTTTTTTCGCCGCTCATGCTCATGATCGCGCTCCTTATCAAGCTCGAGGATCCGGACGGCCCGATCATCTACAAGAATGAGCGCATCGGCGAGAATGGCAGGAAATTTTTTGTCTACAAATTCCGCTATATGCAGTGGAAATACTGTATTACCAAAGAAAACCCGGAGCTCAAGGATGCCGTCGCTTTAGAAAAAGAGCTTATTGAAGAGCGTAATGTCCGCCAGGGCGATGTGCTCTACAAGATCAAAGATGATCCGCGCAAGATGTGGATCGGCGCCATCATCGAACGTTATTCGCTCGACGAACTGCCGCAGTTTTTCAATGTTCTGAAAGGCGAGATGAGCCTGGTGGGACCACGTCCGCATCAGGAGCGCGAGGTCAATCGCTATTCGGAGTATCATCGCCGTCTGCTCACCATCCGGCCGGGGGTGACCGGGATGGCTCAGGTTTCCGGACGTTCCGACCTGGCTTTCGAAAACGAATTTCATTTGGACGTTTTCTATATCGAGAATTGGTCGCTCTGGCTGGATATCCTCATCTGTCTCAAGACCGCCAAAGTCCTTCTCCGCCGCCGCAAGAACAACGGGAAGTAAAAAACATTGACATCTTGAAAAAACCCCTCGCAATGATGGGTTTTTGTGGTAAAATAAAGGGGTAATTAGTTAAGAGAAAAATATGATTGATTCTATAGGACTTGGAGATTTTCTTACAAATATAGTTATTGGGACTTCCTTGCTGTTATCTGTTGGCATTTTTCTTTTCCTTGTGAGAAAACAGAAAAACATCTCTTGGATTTGGTTATCTTGTTCCTTGAACGCTGTTTCATTCCTTTATTTTATGGGGAGTGCATCTTACATTGTTTCTATATTCAATATCTTTATCTGGCCGATCATAAACATTATTCTCATTTTTTATTATGTCAGGAAGAAGAATCAGTAAGCGATACTTCCTCGTATTTTTTCTCGTCTTCTCTCTCGTCTTCTCACCGATCGACCTTTTCTTCCTCGCAAATAGCTCATCCGCGGAAGCCGCAGATCTGATGATAGAAGCAGATACCGAGTGGTCTGGAGTGCAGACGATTTCAGGATATGCGTCCGTAGCATCCGGCATAACGCTGACGATCAAAAAAGGCGCTGTCATCGAGTTTGAGGGGCAATCCACGCTGGATGTTTCCGGCAGTCTCGTGGTCGAAGGAACGCCGAGCGAACCTGTTGTCTTTAGAAAAAAGAATAGCGGTAACCCAGATGATAGCTACAGCATTACCTCTTCTGGCAATATATACGCCAGAAATATAGATGTGTCCGGCGGCGGCAGCATTTCCGAGGTTTTTATGGTTGAGAAAAATCGGCAGCGCTCATTTTTTCAATATGTGAATGCCTTTTGGATGTATAGCGGAGCATTCGGTGCGCAGGGAGGAGGAACGTTAGATATCGAGGGAGCGAATTTTCATGATAATGCTCTTGCCGTATATACCGATCAAGATTCTTACGATAAGACAAAAGTGTGGAGATCGAAATTTTCAGGCAATACTTTCGATTTTGTAAGCGCGTATAATTCTGGAGCAGACAGCTCTGATATCCGATATAACTGGTGGGAGAGTGCGGATGGTCCGGAGCTTTGTATCAATCCGGATGAATGCGAGCCTTGGCAGACGTATAAAAAAGTGCTTGGAAAAGCAGATGTTTCTGATTGGGCGAGAGGAGAAAATTTCAAAGACCCGGTCGTGGTCATACCGGGCATTATGGGTTCATGGAAGATGACTCAGAAAAGCGATCTAGAACTTGACCCCGTTCTGGGAACCTATGATGAACTTTTAGAAACACTTGATGAAAACGGCTATACATTAGGAACAAGTCTTTTCCCGTTTCCGTACGAATGGCATTACAGCAATATTGAATCAGCAAAACTTTTGAGGACAAAGATTGATGAGGTAAAAGCGCAGACAAAATGGCCGAGAGTCGATGTCGTGGCGCATTCGATGGGTGGATTGATAGCGCGCGAATATATCGGAACATTGGATGGCGGGAGCAGCGTTGATCAGCTCATTACGCTTGGAACGCCGCATGATGGGTCGCCAAAAAGTTATTTGACGTGGGAAGGTGGAGACTTTGGTGTGAAGTTGAGAGATTTTCTGTTGGAAAAAATCTTTCAACAGGAAGCTGAAGAAAATGGATATCAGAGTATTTTCGAATATATTCGAAAAGCGCCCATTCCTTCTGTGAAGGAGCTTCTTCCGGTGTATTCTTATCTTCGTGACAAGGAATCAGATGTATTGCGGACATATCCAAATTTGTATCCTACCAATACGTTTCTTCAAAACCTGAAAACCGCAACGAATATCAACCGACTTATTCCAGTCGCTTTCACCAACGTCGTCGGGAAGACGAATGACAATGATACGATAGAAAAGATCCGTGTCGATGGAGCATCTATTGAGCTTCTCAGTGACCCGGAAGCGATAGTATTGTGGGGACATGGAAAGCCAGACGGATATGATGACTTGTTGGGAGGAGATCGAGGGCTTGAGCTTGGAATCGGCGATGGTACCGTTCCTATCGATTCCGCAAAGAATATTACGGCTGACGAGACTATAGAAATTGAAAGTAATCATTCTGATCTTCCCTCTGCTGCGGCAAAAACGGCATTCAGAATACTGGCTGGATCAGATGTGGTGTCTACTGTTCCGTCACTGTCAATTCCTACGTCCCTTTTGCTTTTTATGCCTTTTTCCCCCATCGATGTCCAGGTCGTTTCTCCGTCCGGAAAGAGAGTGGGGAAAAATTTTGAAACCGGGGAAATTTTCAGTGAGATCGAAGGTGCGTACTATACCGGGTATGATACGCCCAATGAATTCATAACGATTCCCAATCCGGAGCAAGGGGAATACAAAATCCTTACCCAAGGGACGGGTGCTGGCGATTACCGCATCGAAGCCGTCAGTATTCAGGAGGACGCGGATGGTAAGGCGGAAGAAAAAGTCGCGACGTTTTCCGGTACGGCAGAGATGGGCAAAGAAAATGAAAATAGAGTGGAGATAGATGAAACAGGAGGAGTGGTGGTTGCAGATGATCAGGATAAGGTAGCACCCATTACTATGGCGGCTCTTTCCGGTGCCACGGGAAGCGACAATTGGTATATCGGGGATGCGGTGGTTACGCTCACTGCGACGGATAACGAAGGCGGCAGCGGAGTGGAAAAAACTGAATACTCCCTCGATAATGGCACGACGTGGAATATATATGCTAATCCATTGACAATCACTCAAGAGGGAACAAATATTATTCAGTATTTTTCAACAGACAAACAGGGGAATAAGGAAGAAACAAAGACAGAAACCGTCAAAATAGATAAAACCGCTCCTGAAGCGAAAATAACATTCAACCCGATCACGCAGAAGCTGGATATCATCGGTGCAGACAATCTTTCGCAGAATGTTTCTGTTGTAATCATAGCGAAGCCTGAAATGAATGTATCAGGAAAAAAAGTGAAAAAGATCAAGCCCTGGTTTTCTCGCTGGTTTCAGAAGAACCGGAAAAACCTTCCCGATATGCTCGCTACGCTGACTGATGCGGCCGGGCATACGACCAGTATCGCTTTTGAAAAAGCGAAAGACAGGAACGGGTATCTTTTCATGAGGATGAAGTCTGTCGCGTACGATGAGAGCGAGGTCATGCTTTCAGATGCGGCGGTGCAGTACAAATGGCGGATTGATCGGAAGCATCTGTATCGCCTGTTCGCATCGCATCTGGGGACCGTTTCAACGGACATCGAGTCCCACTATATTCCGAAAAGAAACGAAACCTGGATTATGGAAAGGCCGAGAGACCTGGCCGATGATGAGAAGGACGATGAGAGCGAGCGACGGCCTGTCCGAAAAAGATTATCAGGAATGGTTATCCCGTATCTGCAAACGGGGAAGGGAAGTATAACAGGAGGGTATTGAAAAACGATTGACAATCGTCTATTTACCGTCTATAATACGTCTATAGACTATAGGTAAAAACGTTATGTTTGAGCCACAATACTCGATTTCCAACCTGCTGTTATCCAATATAAAAAGGATAACTGAAATTATCGCTGATTTGAATAGTCGGAGTTTTTCGGGTATCGTTTTAGCAGAATTAGAAAAAAGAGCGAGAGAAATATCAGCTTTCTCCTCAACCAGCATTGAAGGAAATCCTCTGCCACTCACTGATGTCAAAAGGATTCTCAAGACCAGGCCGGAACATATCCGAGATAGTGAAAGAGAGGTCTTGAATTATAATAAAGCCCTGGTTGATTTGAATGATTCGATGAAGAACAAAAAACAAACTTTTGATTTGCCGCTTATTTTGAAAATTCAAAAAACCATTACGCAAGATTTGATTGAAGAATATCGCTCTGGAAAATTGAGACAAGAGCCGGTTTTCGTTAATAATCCAAAGACGCGCCAAACCGTTTACTTTCCGCCAGACCATCTTGAAGTATCGGGATTGATGAGTGAATTGTTTGATTATATAAAGAAGAATAAGAGTAGAATCGACCCGTTGATCTTAGCCGGTATTTTTCATAAACAATTCGTCATTATCCATCCTTTTATCGATGGCAATGGAAGAACGGCTCGTTTGGCTACGAAAGTCTTGTTAGCGAAGATGGGACTGGATACCTTCAACCTTTTCAGCTTTGAGAATTATTATAATCAGAATGTGAGTAAGTATTTTGAGCAGGTTGGCTTACTGGGGAATTATTATGATATCAAGGATTACATCGATTATACCTCTTGGCTAGAATATTTTACGGATGGCATTATTGATGAATTGCTTCGAGTTGAAAAAGAACTCAAGCGAGAAACTCTGTCTTCGAAGCAAGAGTTAGAAAATTATCATCAAAAAATTATTCGTTATATAGAAAAACACGGACGTTTGAATGCTCGTGGCTATGCGAAGTTGACTGATCGGGCAAAATCGACAAGAAGCGTTGATCTGAAAAATTTGGTAGGACTCGGCGTTATTGAAAAATTTGGCAAGGGTAGGGCGACATATTACAAGTTAAGAAAATAAAACCTATAAACTTGATTAACTTTATAAACTCAAAATTATGCTTCTCTTAAAATGGCTCGTGAGCGCGTTGGCGTTTCTGGCGTTGCCGTACATCATAGCGGGGATCAGTGTACAGGGTTTTGGGACGGCGCTCGTCTTGGCGCTCATGTGGGGGCTCGTCAATATCACCATCAAGCCGATACTGATGGTTCTGGCGCTTCCGTTCAATCTTCTGACATTTGGTATCTTTACCTTTGTTATCAATGGTTTTCTTCTGTGGCTTCTTGGGGGATTTGTGAAAGGGTTTGAAGTGCATGGTTTTTGGGTAGCTGTTCTCGGCGCCCTTATCCTTTCGGCTGTTAGCTCACTTACTCATTGGGTGCTTCACAAAAGCGAAATGTAGTCTTTGATCTGAAAACCACTATGGCGCGGTTTCTCTATAATTTTTATGCGGCAAAAATAAAGAAATACATCCCGCGAGGATGGTTTCGTTTTTATCACGCGAGCAGACGTCTCGCCTATATTCATCTGCCACAAGGGTCATCAAACTATGCGAGTAATGATCTGGAGAAATATTTCAGAAACAACAAGAGTAATCTGATTCATAAGGGCGAACACTACTTCGAGATTTATGACAGGCATTTTTCCCGTTTCAGAGGAAAGGATGTGGCTGTTTTGGAGATCGGGGTTTCTCATGGCGGATCTCTCCAGATGTGGAAGTATTATTTCGGAGAGCGGGCCAAAATTTTCGGCGTCGACAACAATCCGGAGTGCAAAAAATTCGAAGAGGAAAGAGTGAATATCTCTATCGGCTCGCAAGAAGACCGGAGTTTCTTGCAACGCCTGAAAAAAGAAATTCCCGAAGTAGACATTCTCATTGATGATGGCGGACACACGATGAACCAGCAGGTAGCGACGTTCGAAGAAATGTACGATCACGTGAAGGAGGACGGCGTCTATATTTGCGAAGACCTCAATACTTCCTATTGGAAAGAATACGGCGGCGGTTATAAAAAGCCGGGAACATTTATCGAATACAGCAAAAATTTTATCGATGCTTTGAACGCTTGGAATTCGCGGGATGAGAAGACGCTTCCGGTGAGCGAATTTACTCGTTCGACGAAGTCTCTGCATTTTTATGACAGCGTCTTGGTTATCGAAAAAGGGAAGAGAAACAAGCCGGTGCATCGTATGACGGGAACACCGTCGCTTTAATCTCAATTAGGGTCTAATTCCCCGCCGCTTGCGGCGAGTATCAAAGACAAATTTGTCAAAGATACCTCGCGGCTTGCCGCGAGGAGTATTCATTCGGAAATCTATTCTTCGGTTTTTGAACGGATAATCCAGAAAATGAGGGCGAAAGTGCCAAGGAGGAATGTTCCGAAGAGGAGCGTCAGTCCCCAGCCTTTGGCGAAATTGGGCTTGTACTGGGAAATACGGTCGTTGAGGCGGCCGAGGTCGCCGAGGAAACTCCCGGCAGTGTAGCCAGGACGCATCTGAAGCGTCCTATTTTCGTATACCCGGCTGTTTCCCTCGTTTATGTATGATTGACCCCGGAACTGCTCTCCTTCGCTTATAGCGAGGTATGGGCGCTCACTCCCTCGATCAATCGGTGAAAAATAGGTCACTTTGAAACAGTATTTTTCACCTGCCGAATCGGGGATGGCGGGGAAATTGAAACGATAGTAGATGTGCGGACTGGGAGTGAAAAAGTTGGCGCTTTGCCGGGCTAGGACATTCTCACAGGATGGATCCATCAGCTCAAAATCGATTCTTTCTCGGAGTATGAGGTCGAAGTTGCCGATGATAATCTTTATCTGGTTGAGATTGTTTTCTCTGGCAGTGAAGACTTGGGTGATGGGTTTTCCCGAGTCAAGCTTGGCTTTGCCGCTAGTACCGAGAAAGTTGTAGCCGGAGTCGGGGAAACTGAGAGTATTATAAAAAGAAATCATTATCAAAAGCAATCCGCCGACGAAAAGCAGTGTTAACCACCATCGTTCATTCTTTAATTTTTTACTGATATTCATAAATTTTTTTTCTGTCATCCTGAGCTTGCTCGCCTCGCCCGCCTAGACTCGGCGAGGCTGGCTGTAGTTATGGCAAAGCGGGTCGAAGGATCTACAAATAATATCTCGGAATAATCACGTTTATTATTGAATAGAGAGAAAGAAGGATCATTAGGAGAGCGAGGATTTTGAGGAGTATATGGAATTGCTTTTTGTTCCGAGTGAAGAATCCCAAACCGGTAACTATGAGCAGAATATGCGGGATGATATTCGGCAAGAAGTAACGACCCGGCGTACCGATAAGGATTTGTCCGGTAGCGTCGAAAACGCGCCAGTCATAGAAGCGGATAGCGAGCTGGAGCGCCAAGATGATGCCGATAAAAAAGATGATGTATTTTTTCTCCGGCAGAAATTCTTTTCCTCCTGTCATTCCGAGTCTGCCTGCCTCGATGAGTCGTCGAAGCGGGTCGAGGAATCTCGTGATCCATCGTTTGTCGTTCCGAGCGTAGTCGAGGAATCTTGTTCCGGAAATAAGGTAAAGAATAATGCCCAAGAGAGCGACAAGCTCAATAATCCGGATGACATCGAGAATCTTTGGAGATATCTTGGTATCCAGCCAACCGAAATTTCCCCAATACGAATTATGGGTGATGGAGAATCCATTTTCACCGATGGTTTTGCTTATATATTTGCCGAGAGAAACGAGAGGTGAGTCAAATTTTGAAGTTGTAGAAAAGTTCGTAATTCCGACGAAGTAGCTTTTTGGAACGAGAATGAAAATGAGAGCAGAAAGTGCAAATATTGAAATAGCTACTCCCGAAAAGAATCTTTTTAGAGAGATGTTGAGGCGCTTGTAAATGAGATAGGTGAGAAGCGGTGTGGCTACGATTACGAGTACCATTCCCGGTCCTTTGG
>Ga0156211_105_pt1 | contig 17184 bp, 21 predicted proteins | sample RifCSPlowO2_12_FD_116151 | JGI IMG/M metagenome (GOLD analysis project Ga0156211, IMG submission 116151) | Candidatus Moranbacteria bacterium RIFCSPLOWO2_12_FULL_48_12 | reverse complement strand
GTGTTGCCGATGCTGACGCTCTCTTTCGGGTTGGGCGCGGCCATCGGGATTATCGCTATAGCATACCAGCAAAGAAGACTGAAAAGCCAAGTGCCATTCGCGCCGTTTCTCGCCTTCGGAGCGATCGTGACACTCTTCCTGTCGGAAGCATTCCCATTTTTTTTCCGATTCTTTATTTTGTAGTTTTCTGATAGAATAGGGGAAAGAGAAAAATATCAAAATCACCATGTCAAATCAGATCCAAGTACTGAAAACTAAAAAAAATGGTGCGGGGTTCACGCTGATCGAGGTGATGGTGGTTGTGGCTCTTATGGGCATTATGGCTGCGTTAAGTATCGTATCTCTGGAGAGTGGCCGCATAGAGAGGGAGCTCGAAGCGAATGCGCGAGAATTCGTCGGAATAGTCCGGGAAGCGCAGAATTATGCTTTGACAGGGAGGCAGATAGGCGGGAATACGGCATGCTCTTTTTCTGTGGTCTGGGCTGCTTCTACATATAGTTTTCGGTATACGCCGTCTGGAAACTGCGCGGCCTCTCCTACTCCTATTGCCAGCTATGCTCTTAAAAACGGAGTGGCGTTCAGCAACACCAATGCTTTGTCTTTCAGTCTTCCGCATGCCGCTTTGGATTTCAATACGGGGAATAGAAGCGCGACATTTACAAAGCAGTCGAGCAGTTATGTGGTCTGCATCTATGCCGATGGCCGTATAAGCGATCAACGAGGCGCGGCTTGCCCGTAATTTTCCATTCACTATCCTCTCTATGTATTCAACGCTGCACAAACATTTTAAGAAAAAGACGCTCAGAGGCTTTTCGCTCGGAGAAGTGCTTTTGGCAGTATTCGTCTTGACCGTCGGCGTGCTTTCTCTCACCGCGCTTATGGCAAGCAGCTTGCGTCAGTCGTTGGAAAGCCAGAATGCGGTTATCGCCGTGGAGCTAGCCCAGGAAGGCGTCGAATTGGTGCGCAATGTGCGGGATAATGATTTCGCGGCCGGCAATGATGGATTTACAGCTTTTGATCCGGGCAGGAAACATTGTCGTGCGGATTACAATGATCCGGCAGTGAGCTTGGATTGCGATGCTCCTCAGGGAACAGCGTCTCGCTATTATCTTCAGTACTCGGGCGGATTGTATGCCCATACCAGTACCGCCGTATCCCGATTCTACCGCTATATTTTTATCGATTACAATAATGGACAGAAGACAGCGCTTGTCAGGAGCTTTGTCTATTGGGGAGGAACGACGGCGCTGCCGACGAATGGCAACTCATCTTCTTGTACGGCTTTGAATAAGTGCGTTTTTACGGAGGTTACTCTCACGAATTGGAAATAATCTATGGACTCTTTTTCAAAAACAGCTTGCAGGGGATATACGCTGATCGAGGTGCTGGTAGCGCTATTCGTTTTTCTCATCATTATGACGGGGCTGTCGCAGACCTTCACGCAATCTTTTGCGGCGTATAAAAGAGCAAAAGCAGTGCAACGAGATGTGGCAAACGCGCAGTTCGTTTTGAACCTGATGGCCAAGGAGTTGCGCACCAGCTCTCTGGTGAGTCCGTCTTCCAACGGCAATTTGGCGAGCGCTGTGAAGTTTTATGACTACTCCCAGGGCAAATGTATCGAATATCGGACCAATGCTTCTACGCTTCAGGTGGCAAAAGCGGAAGCCGCAAATTTTGCCGGTTGCGCGGCGACAACATTTGGGGCATATGACGCAGTGACGATAGGAACGGTGACAGGCGGGTTTGTCATCAAACCATCTGTCATAAGTCCGAAAGCTGTAGGAAAGGTCACCGTTTCGCTCGAAATAAGCGAAGGACCGAATCATACGGCGCGCATCCAGACCACGTCTTCTCTGCGTGATTATGGACATATCGGACTGTAGTCGGTATCAGGTATCAAGCAGTTTGTATCAGAGCCTGTTCAAAATCTCATGTCGAGCTGAAATTCGGAAATTTCATGATGGAAACCATGAAGGATGAGAAAGGGCTATCAGTGATAACCCGTCGAGTCCCGAGTGGGTTTGCAGCCGAAATTTACGGATTTCAGCCGGCAAGCAGTCTTTTGGTTTTATTCATAGCGGTGAGATTTTGAACAGGCTCTCAGGCAAAAAACAGCTGAGGCTGTTTTTTCTTTTGTTTTGGTTCGAAATACGATATTATGGATATATATGCCCGGTGGGACAACTTTGAAAAGAGAAAAAAGTTACCCATAGGAAAAATAGCGCGATACAGCGAGTAATACCTTATTTAAGGCATCTGTTGATTTTTATTCAAAGTTGTACCACCGGGTATGAAAAAGAATTTATCCCAAGAACAAGCCAAAAAACGCATTGAAAAGCTGATCCGAGAGATTGACGAACATCGGAAGCGATACCATACGCTTGATCAGCCGACCATTTCCGATGAAGTCTATGATTCGCTGGTAAGGGAGCTTGAAGGTCTCGAGCGCGAATTTCCGGAGCTCCGAAGCGGTGCGAGCCCGACTTTTCGTGTCGGAGGAGAGCCGCTTGTGTCATTTCGCAAAGTGAAGCACGCCCTGCGCCAGTGGTCGTTTGACGATGTGTTTGATTTCGAAGAATTGAAAGCATGGGATAGAAAGACGAAAAGATTTTTGGAGAAAGAAATTGGAAATTGGAAATTGCCTGCCCGAGACGTATCTCGCACGCGGCCAGGGGAAATTGGAAATTCGGCCATTGAGTATGTCTGCGAGCTGAAAATCGATGGATTGAAAATAGTGCTTTCCTATGAGAAGGGTATCTTGAAACAAGGCGCGACGCGGGGCGACGGGGAGACCGGCGAAGAGGTGACGGAGAATCTGCGCACCATCCGGAGCATCCCGCTTCGTTTGAGCGAACCGGCGGACGTCATCGTTGTCGGCGAGGCCTGGCTTTCGCAGAAAGAATTCGCGCGCATCAATGCCGAGCGCAAAAGGGAGGGTGAGGCGCTGTTCGCCAATCCGCGCAATGCCGCAGCGGGATCCATCCGCCAATTGGACCCACGGGTGGTGGCCAGTCGAAAGTTAGACTCGTTCATTTACGATATCGATAAGATAGAATCAGGAATCCCTGCCCGTCCGGCAGGCGGGAGGAATCCCTCCATCGCCAAGGCTTTGGCGGGCGAGCAGAAATCAGGAATACCAGGAACACAGATCGAAGAATTAGATCTTTTGAAAAAATTGGGCTTCCAGGTCAATCCCGAATATCGTCTGTGCCGGACGGTGGAAGCCATCCAAGCTTACTATGAGGAGTGGAACAAAAAACGCCATAGCCTCCCGTACGCGCTTGATGGCATCGTGATCAAAGTGAACGAGAGGAAGCTGCAGGACTGGCTCGGCTATACGGGCAAGGCGCCGCGCTTCGGCGTAGCCTATAAATTCCCCGCCCAGCAGGCGACGACGGTCGTGGAAGACGTGCAGGTGCAGATCGGCCGGACTGGCGCTCTTACGCCGGTGGCGCATCTGCGACCGGTGCGTGTTGCGGGTTCTCTAGTCAGCCGGGCGACACTTCACAACTTCGATGAGATCGCGCGCCTCGGTGTCCGAGTGGGGGATACGGTGATCATCCAGAAAGCGGGGGACATCATACCGGAAATAGTCTCTGTGATGACAAATCTGCGGAGTGGCAAGGAAAAGAAGATTATTCCCCCGAAAAAATGTCCCATTTGCGGTTCACCGGTGGAGAGAATGGCAGTAGGAAACAAGCTACCCGCTTCGACAAGGCTTCAGCCAGCCTCGCCGTCCGCCTCGGATCGACTGAGTCGAGACGGGAGTCTAGGCGGGCGAGGCGAGAAAGCTACCCGCCTGTCGGCGAGGCAAGCAAGCTACTCATCACGTTCGCTCGCGAGCGACGGTGACAAGCTACAAGCTAGAGAGAGTGCGGCACTGTACTGTCTCAATCCGCGCTGCTTTGCCGTTCTGCGAGAGCAGATCATCCATGCCGTATCAAAAAAGGGCTTCAATATCGTCGGTATGGGAGAGAAAATCGTCGAGTCGCTGATGAATGAAGGGCTGGTGAAGGATATGGCGGATATTTTCGGGCTGGCGCCGGGCGATCTCGCGCCGCTCGAGCGGTTCGCAGAAAAATCGGCCGACAAGCTGGCTCTTGCTATTGCCGCTGCCAAGTGCGTACCGCTCAGCAAGTTTTTTTTCGCTTTGGGCATCCGCTACGTCGGAGAAGAGACGGCCGACCTTATCATGCAGAGCGTAATGAAAGGAATCATGAATCACGAATCACGAATCAGAGGTTTGAAGGATATTGAAAGAGTTTTTCCGAAAATTACGAAAGACGACTGGCTGACTATTGACGGTATCGGAGAAAAATCAGCAGAAAGTTTGGTAGAATGGTTTGGTGATAAGAAACATCAGGAGCTTCTGCGGATGTTAGCGGCAGAAGGAGTGGAGATTATTCTGCCGGAGAAGAAGAGCGTTTCCGAACAGCCTTTCAGGGGGATGACGTTCGTGCTGACGGGCGAGCTTTCTTCCTTTACAAGAGATGCCGCCAAGGCTATGATTAAGGAAAAAGGCGGCGCTGTCTCCTCGGCTGTGAGCCAGAAGACGGATTATGTGGTGGCTGGAGAAAATCCAGGGAGCAAGCTTTCCGCAGCGCAAACGTTGGGAGTCAAAGTTTTGTCAGAAAATGAATTTATAAATCTGCTAAAATTGTAGGAAGAATCAGGAATCAGGAATCAGGAATCAAGATCTTTCTTTTCCTATTCATAATTCATGATTCATAATTCATGATTCTTTTCATTATGTTATCGAAAGAAGAAGTAAAAAACATCGCTCTCTTGGCCCGCATCGGAATCAGGGAGGATGAGGTAGAGAAGTACCAGAAGGATCTTTCAGCGGTACTTGATTTTTTTCGTGAGTTAGAGACAGTGGCGACGGATGATGTAGAGCCCATCGGTCATATTACCGGGAGGGTCGGCGTGGCGCGGACGGATCAGGCGGAAGATTTTGAAAGCGAGGGCCAGGCGGAGATCATAAAGAATGTTCCGGAAATGAAAGATGGATTCGTGAAAGTGAAGTCAGTGTTTTAACTCACTACAAATTACAAATCTTTTTACAAATATACAAATCCCTCTGTGTTTACTGTTTTTGCATCATTTGTATATTTGTAGTTATATTTGTAATTCGTAGTAGAAAATATGATTCGTGACCTGCATGAAAAACTTGTTGGAGGCGAGATAACCGCTGTTGGACTCACAGAAAAATACCTCCAGGCCATCGATACGAAAGACGGCGAGATAGGGGCGTATTTGACGGTGCTCCGCGAGCAAGCACTAGAAGAAGCATTCTTTGTGGATGAACAATTGAAGCGCGGAGAAACCATTGATTTGTTGGCAGGTATTCCCGGCGCCATCAAAGACAATATATGCATAGCTCATGTCCGGGCTACGGCCGGATCAAAAATCCTCGACAATTATATCGCTCCGTACGATGCGACCGTGATCGGAAAGATCAAAGGAAGGGGTGCTGTTGTATTGGGAAAAACCAATATGGATGAGTTCGCCATGGGTTCATCCACAGAAAATAGCGCCTATCAGAAAACCAAGAACCCTGTCGATATCGGGCGGGTGCCAGGCGGTTCGTCTGGCGGATCAGCAGCGGCCGTAGCGGCTGGCGAGGCGGTATGGGCTCTGGGATCGGATACGGGAGGCTCTATTCGCCAGCCAGCTTCGTTTTGCGGCGTGGTAGGGCTGAAGCCGACCTATGGGCGCGTCTCGCGCAGAGGCCTCATAGCCATGGCATCCAGTTTGGATCAAATCGGTCCATTGGGAGTCAGTGTGGAGGATGTAGCTATCGTTTTTTCTCGGATCGCCGGGTTTGATAAGAAAGACGCGACGACCGCTCCAAGCGGTAACGATAAGCCCTTTGAAGAGTATCTTACTGGCGATATAAAAAGACTCTCTATCGGCATACCAACAGAATATTTTTCTGAAAGTTTGGATCCGCGCGTCCGGGCGGTTACGGATCAAACACTCGAGCGTTTCAAAACTCTTGGCGTCACGGTCAAAGAAATTTCCTTGCCGCACAGCCAGTATGCTTTGCCTGTCTACTATATCATTATGCCGTGCGAGGTGAGTTCCAATCTGGCCCGTTTTGACGGCATCAAATATGGCATGCGCGTCAATGATATCAAAAATTCTTTCGCTCATACGAACGGACTTTTAGAAACATATCTTGATACGCGGCGGGTCGGGTTTGGTACGGAAGTCAAGCGGCGTGTTATGCTGGGGACGTACGCGCTTTCCGCCGGGTATTATGACGCCTACTATCTCAAGGCTCAGAAAGTGCGCGCTCTCATCAAGCGGGATTTCGAAGAAGCCTTCAAACAAGTGGATTTGATTTTCTCTCCGACCACTCCGGAGCCGGCCTTCCGCTTCGGCGAAAAAGGCGATGACCCGCTCAAGATGTATCTCTCTGATATTTATACGGTAACGGCGAATCTGGCTGGTATTCCGGCCATTTCTTTTCCGATGGGTACTATCGAGGAGGGCCTGCCTCGCCCGCCTAGACTCGGCGAGGCTGGCCGGAGCGAGAGCAAGGCGGGTGGCAAGGCGCTTCCGATCGGCGGACAACTCTCTGCCAAATGGTTTGACGAGGAGACGCTTTTGCGGGCGGCGGACGCCTTTGAAAAAAGCTTTAAATAACATAGAATATGCCTGATAGGACAACTTCAAAAGGTTTTCTAGTTTTTTTAAAGCAATAATGGTTGTATGATTATTTACAGTTGTGTGTAAAAATACATTTAAGTTGTAAGAATTAACAGCGTTGTTTACATTTTTTACAAAGCAATCAAATGTGTCATTCCGAGCTTGTCGAGGAATCTCAATGTCATTTTTCGCCGTAGAGAGCATTTTAGAGGAAGATCTCTCCACTCGCAAAGCCTCGGTCGAGATGACAAAGAAAAATCAAAACTATACATAACGCTGTTAATTCTTACATTCGAGTTAATATATTTGAAGTAGTACCACCGGGTATGGAGATTGATATTTTCAATATTTTGTATATCATCTGGCAAAATCTTGCCCAGTTTCTTTCTAACTCTTTCTTGGTGGCGGCGGTGAAATTCTTTCTCTTTATCTACGTGGTAGTTTTGTTTATCGATATCGTCCTGCTTCTCATGTTGCGCGGAGTTTCTACGGATCTCAAGAAAGCGCTTTTCGGCGCTCCTCGTCCGCTCCTCTTGCGCTCCACGGCCATCAGCCGCTTCGAAAAGATCCTCGCTCGCCTGAAGAGTGGCAACCCATCGCAGTATAAGGCGGCCATACTCGAGGCGGATGCCTTCGCTGATGAGATTCTCTTGGGTATCGGGTATAAGGGCGCGACGATGACTGAGAAATTGGCAGGCGTCCGAGAGGGTCAGCTGGAAACGAAAAACCTCCTGACAGAAGCCCACCTTGTCCGCAATCGTATCGTGCATGAGATCGACTTTGCTCTTTCTCGCGAGGAAGCCGAAAAATGGGTGGCCGCCTATCGCGCGTTCTTCGTTGAAGTGGAGCTGTTTTAAGCTTGCCCTGTGTAATCCAGCTTTGGCTGGTTCGCCTCTGGCGAAATTACACAGGGTAAATTGACAATAAAGTGATCCTTTGATACTATCAGTCTACAAAGCCCTCGGGGCTTTTTTTAAGAGGGAAAGTTGAAGTCTTTTATGAACAAGCTATTTACGTTTCTTCTGGAAGCCAAGGCCGAGCTGGCCCGCGTCAATTGGCCGACGAAGAAGCAGATCATCCGCTATACCGTTTTGGTCATCATCATCAGCCTCGTCGTAGCGCTTTTTCTCGGCAGTTTGGACTTTGTATTCAGTTCTCTCGTTGAAAAATATCTCATCAAATAAGTACATTAGGTATGGCTATCCCGCACCAGTTCCGAATTGGACTGAGATAATGTATTGATGTTCTCTCGGAATCGCCTGTGGCTTAGTCTGAAAAAATTATTTAGTTAATACAATGAACTAGTGCGGGACGCTCATATTTGTAGCGTTTCGCAAAGCTCAATGACAAATATGGCGAAACAAACCCAGCATCATGGACGCGCGTGGTATGTGCTTCACACATACTCGGGCTATGAAGACAATGTGGCGCGCAACCTGAAACAGCGGATCGAATCGATGGATATGCAGGAATTCATCTTCGATGTCCTCGTACCCAAGGAAAAGAAGATCAAGATCAAGGGCGGCAAGCGCGTGGTCGTAGAAGAGCGCATCTATCCCGGCTATGTGCTGGTAGATATGATGGTGACGGACGCCTCGTGGTACGTCGTACGCAACACTCCCAATGTGACCGGTTTTATCGGCTTGGGCACGACCCCGACCCCGATTGATACCAAAGAAATCGAAGCCTTGAAGAAACGCATGGGCGTGGCTGAGCCGAAATACAAAATCGATGTGCGGGTGGGCGATGCCATCAAGATCATCGACGGCCCCTTCAAGAATTTCGACGGAAAAATTCATGAAGTGGATGAAGAGAAGGGCAAGGTGAAGGTATTCGTCTCCATTTTCGGGCGCGAGACGCCTGTGGAACTGGATTTTCTCCAGGTACGGAAAGCGTAGTTCGAAAGGTACGGCTATCCCAGCACCAGTTCCGAATATGATTGAAAAAGTGTTCAGCTGTGCTCTCGGAATCGCCTGCGGCTTGGGTCAAGAAGTAATATTAAGTTAACATAATGAACTGATGCGGGATGCTCATAATTGTAGCTACTCGCTTCGCTCATAGACAATTATGGCAAAGACGATTAAGACGGTCATCAAATTGCAAATTCCTGCCGGCAAGGCCAATCCGGCTCCTCCGGTCGGCCCGGCGCTCGGTCAGCATGGCTTGAACATCCAGGATTTTTGCAGCAAATTCAATGAAGCGACCAAGGATCGCATGGGTGATGTCGTGCCGGCGGAAATCACCGTGTATGAGGATCGGACGTTTACCTTTGTGCTGAAGACATCCCCGGCCGCTGATCTCTTGAAGAAAGCCGCCAAAATAGACAAGGGCGCCGCCAATCCGCTGAAGGATAAAGCAGGTACTGTGACGAAGGCTCAAATTCGGGAGATTGCTGAAAAGAAAATGGCGGATCTGAACGCCAATGATGTGGAGATGGCGATGCGGATTATCGAAGGCTCCGCTCGTTCGATGGGGATTCGGGTGCAGGAATAAGGAATCACGAATCAAGAATTACGAAAAAAGAAACAATACTTCCCTCATTTCTTGGCATGATTCTTAATTCATTATTCATAATTCATTTTTAAGCATGTGGGAGAGTTATCATAAAAAACTCGTCATTACCACGTAAAACTATGTCGAGAGGAAAACAGTACCGAAGCGTAGCGAAAAAACTCGATGTCGAGAAGGAATATACCCCGGAAGAGGCCATCGCTTTCTTGAAGGAGAACAAGACCGCGAAATTCGACGAGTCCGTCGAGGTGCATGTGCGCCTCGGGATCAATACGAAGAAATCCGATGAAATGGTGCGCGCGACGATCGTTTTGCCAGAAGGCACCGGCCGTTCTCAAAGGGTGGCTGTCGTCACCAGCACCAAGGAAAAAGAGGCCAAAGAGGCAGGGGCGGATCTTGTGGGCGGCGAAGAATTGATCAAGGAGATTAAAGATGGGAAAGTTATTCCTGGGGCTGCGTTTGATGTTCTTTTGGCGACACCGGAAATGATGCCGAAACTCGCTCCCATCGCCAAGATCCTCGGCCCCAAAGGTATGATGCCGTCGCCCAAGACGGAAACGGTCACGCCCAAGATCAAGGAAGCCGTCGAGATGCTCAAGAAGGGTAAGAAGATCAGTTTCAAGAACGATGATACGGGCAATCTGCATCAGATCATCGGCAAGCTCTCTTTCGCGGCCGAGGCTCTGCTCCAAAACTATCAGGCTCTCCGTGAGGCGCTGGGCAAGATAAAGCCGGAGAATATGAAGGGGAAGCTTATCAAGTCCATCACCCTCTGCTCGACGATGGGTCCGAGCCTGAAAGTGAAAATCTAGATTAGATAAAATATATATGAAAGTGTATATTGCAGGCGGGTTGACAAATATCGGAAATTATCATCTTAAAGATATATACAAGAAGTTGGGAAAATTGTGTGTATCGCAAGGGCTGGAAGCTTATGCACCGCATCTCTCCGGAATGGATCCAGTTAAAAATCCCGAAGTTACCCCTCAAGTTGTTTGGCACAATGATCATCGTCATGTAGCATCTGCTGATTTGGTGATTGCTTACGTTGGGGTTCCATCTTTGGGTGTTGGTGCGGAATTGGAAATCGCCAGGGCTACTGCTTCTGACATTGTTTTGTGGTACTTCAAGGGGGAAAAAGTTAGTCGCATGGCTTTGGGAAATCCAAGTGTCAAACATCGTATTGAGGCAGAAAATGAGAAGGATCTTTATACAAAGCTTCTCGTGGTTCTTGCAAGCTATAAAGGCTGATTTTTCGCTTTTGTTGACCGGCTTTTTCGCTTTTGGTATACTGAAGCAGACATCATATACACAGTTATGGCTGCTGGTTTTGAGATTGAAATAAAAAGCTTGCTGGGAAGCAAAGAAAACGCCAGTACTTTAATAGAGCGTCTTTTTGCTTTGTTTCCTCAAGCCAAGTTAGTCAGCAAAAACAATCAGTTAAATCATTACTTTACAGGAGGAGATTTTGTAAAATTGCGAGAAAAATTTACAGAGCATATTCCGGCTGATCACAAAGAAGCTTTTGAGAATATTCTCCGGGTCGGGAAAAAACATTCCGTTCGTACACGACAACTGGATGAAACGGTTATCTTGGTTATCAAAGCTTCGATTGATGATACGACCAGTGCCAACGGAATCTCGCGTATGGAATGTGAAGTGGCGTTTCCAGAACTTACTCTTGACGCGCTGGATCAACTGTTACTGGAGGCAGGCTTCACCTATCAGGCAAAATGGTCACGGGAGCGGGAGCAATATGAGACTGATGAGATGACACTATGTATCGACAAGAACGCCGGATATGGCTATCTGGCCGAATTTGAGAAAGTGGTTCAATCTGCGGAGGTCGCAGAGAAGACGCGCGATGAGCTGCGCAGCGTCATGAGTCAATTGGGAGTTGAAGAACTTTCTCAGGAACGACTCGAGCGCATGTTTGCGTATTATAACGTTCATTGGTCGGAATATTATGGTACCAACAAAGTATTTACCATAAAATAACCTACGACATACTACTTACGACTTACAACAAAACCAAAACTTACTTGAATAAAAAGTCTGTTGTAGGTAGTTAGTTGTTAGTCGTCAGTTGTAAGTTAACGAAACAGTATGTATTTATCCGATCGTGATATCAGGCAGGCGGTGAAAGAAGGGTCAATCACCATCCGTGATTTCGACTCGAAGCGTTTGGGGCCGGTGAGCTATGATGTCATCCTCGATAATGATTTCATCGTGACGGATGTGCATCGGACGCTCGTCATCGATCCTGTGAAAAAAATGTTTCCTCAAACGAAAGAACATCATGTCAAAGATGGAGAGCCATTTTATCTTTTCCCCGGAGAGACGGTACTTGGTAAAGTGCGTGATTTTGTCGGCAGCGACAAATACCTCATCCAGATTTCCGGGAAAAGCAGCCTGGCGCGCATTGGCCTCGTCGTCCACAATACCGCCGGTCTTATCAATCCCGGGCATTACTTGAATCTGACGCTGGAACTCTCCAATATCAATCGTGTTCCGATTATCTTGCGTCCCGGTATGCAGATCGCCCAATTCGTGTTTTCGATGTTGACCAGTCCAGTAGACAGCAATTACAAGAACGTCGGTCGCTTTCATAAGAATAATTGGGAGCATTTTAAGACCGCCAAGCCGCGAGTCGTTAAGAAAAAGAAATAGTATCAATATATGGAAACAAAACGGCATCCGGAATATCAATACCTCGATCTCTTGAAAGATATCTTGGAGAATGGAACCGATAAGGAGCTGTTTTTTACGCCAGAAATCCTTGCCCAATACAAGGAGAGGGGAGAAAATCCGCCAACTATCCGTTCCGTATTCGGTAGGCAGATACGGTTCGATATGAGCCAGGGGTTTCCTCTCTTGACGACGAAAAAGGTATTCACGCGGGGCATCATCATAGAACTGCTCTGGTTTTTGCGCGGGGATTCCAATATCAAGTATCTTGTCGACAATAACGTCCATATCTGGGACGAGTGGGTCTGGAAAAGGTACCACAAGCTCTGCAAGGAGAGAGGGCTTCCGGATATGTCTCAAGAAGAGTTCATCGAGAAAATCAAAACAGAATCAGCAGACAGTGAGTTTGTAAAAGAATGGGGCGACTTGATTACGATCTATGGACGGATGTGGCGTCGTTGGCCGGCCAGCGATGGTCGAGAAATCGATCAGCTGGGGTGGGTGATAGATGGTTTGCGAGACAAGCCCTTTCGGAAATCGTATGTCGTTTCCGCTTGGAATCCGGACTTCATCTATTCGATGGCATCTTCGGGAAATGCCAACGAAGTTCCGCCATTCTGCCATACGACGTTCCAATTCGCGGTAACAGGAGATAACAAACTGAATCTCGGTTTATACCAGCGAAGCGGAGATATATTTCTCGGAGTGCCATTTAATATCACGAGTTATGCCCTCTTGCACAAAATGGTAGCGCAGGTTACAGGGCTTGAAGCCGGAGAGTTCGTGCATATGTTCGGAGATGTTCATACTTACAGCAATCATATCGATCAAGTGAAGGAACAAATGTTGCGAGAACCGCGAGATTTCCCAACCTTAAAACTCAATAAAGAAAGAAAAGAAATAGATGATTTCGTTTTTGAGGATATTCAAATAGAAAATTATGATCCGCATCCACCAATAAAGGCTGAAATTGCTAACATCGGAGGTTTCGATAAAAAAGATCCGAAACTTTTCACGATGAAGAAGTAAAGTAATGGATGAAAAGCAAAAAATAGTGGCAACTGTTGGCGTGGTGATATTTAAAAACGATGATTTGGAGTCGGTATGTTTGGTGGAGCATCTCGCGGGAGCGCATCATATGACCGGTACCTATGGGTTGCCCGCAGGAAAGATTGAACCGGAAGAGGCTTCAGTAGATGCGGCTGTTAGGGAAATGCAGGAGGAGACAGGTTTGCTCGCAACTCCTCGGGATATGGTTTTTCTCAAGCGCTATTTCGCTGTTATAGAACAGAAAGAGGGGACAAAAAAATTTGCATGGGACGTTTATATCTGTCGCAGGTATAGTGGTAGACTAAGGGCATCAGAAGAAACGAGACCGCAATGGATAAAGATGAAAGATTTTGTGAAAATTAATCGTTTTCTCCCGAATGTTAAAAATGCCGTAGAAGAAGCGCGGCAGATTATTCGCAGGGAGCGTAAAATTTGATTCTTATGGAAAACCCCCGTATCAGTATGATTGCTGCGGTGGCGAAAAAAGATCGCGCTATCGGAAAAGATAATGCACTTCTGTGGCATATCCCGGAAGATTTTCAGCATTTCAAGAATATGACGAGCGGACATGCCATCATCATGGGGGAGAATACGTTCAAATCCATCGGCAAGGCTCTGCCCAATCGTACCAATATCGTGCTGTCGCAGACGCCGGATTTCGCACCGGAGGGCTGTCTGGTAGTGCGTTCCCTCGATGAGGCGCTGGCTGCAGCCAAGGAACACGAATCAGAAGAGATTTTCATCTGCGGCGGAGCGAGCGTGTATAAGCAGATGATCCCGTATGCTGAACGTCTGTATCTGACGCTGGTGGAAGGCGGTTTCGAAGCCGATACTTTTTTCCCTGAGTATAGCGAATTTACGAAAGTAGTCAGCGAAGAAAAAGTCGATAATGGGAAACACCAGTTCATCTTTGTAACATTAGAAAAAGAATAGATCTTATTGATTTATTCACTTATCGACGGCCGCCGATAAAGGATATTTCATTGTAATTCTTAAAGTTTCACTATCGGGTATGCAAAAAAATTATCATCGGTGTCGCGGGGGAGATCGCTTCCGGTAAGGATACGGTGGGAAAATATATAGCGGAAAAGTATGGGGCTTTGCCACTCCGGTTTTCGCAGCCTTTGCGGGATGTCCTGGATCGTATGGGGCTGGAGCAGAATCGGGAAAATATGGCCAAGCTTTCGCTTTATTTACGCAAAGCTTTCGGAGAAGATATTCTTTCAAAAATAATTCTTACTGAGGCGGAGAAAAGTTCAAGCAATCTCGTGGTAGTGGATGGCGTGCGCCGACTGCCGGATATAATTCATATGGAAACGGACGAACATTTCTATTTTGTTTTTGTGGAAGTTTCTTCGGAAAAGCGCTACGAACGGCTTATCAAGCGGCGGCAGAACGTGGATGACGCGACCAAGACGCCTGTTCAGTTCGACAAGGATGCCAAGCTGGAGACGGAGTTGCAGATCGGCGATCTGAAGACGCGGGCGGATTTTGTGATCAACAACGATGGGACATTGGAAGAGCTCCAAACCCAGGTTGACAAGATTGTGGAAGATTTGAAGAAACGGTAAATCGAATGTTATCCCGCCACAATTCCGAAAAGAGAAAGTGGAAATAGAGTGCGGAGATGTGCGGAAACGCCTTACTGCTCTGTACGAGTCAAGGAAAGTTTTAACTGAGAATTGAAGCGGGATGCTCATAGTCGTAGCTACTCGCTTCGCTCATAGACGACTATGGCAGGAAGAATGATCGCTCTTTATGGCATCAATGGCATCGGGAAAACGACGCAGGCCGAGCTTCTGGTGAGATTTTTACAATCGCAAGGGAAACAAGCCAGTCGTTTGAAGATTCCTGTCTATGATTTGGAACCAGAGGGGCCATTTATTTATAAATATTTGCATGACGTGAAGTTTCGGGAGAAGAATAAGGTGACCACGGAGGTATTGCAAGAAAAATACGCTAAAAATCGTGAACGCTATGAACCAGAACTCTGGAAGAGACTTGCGGCAGGGGAATGGATCGTTGCTGAAGACTATGCCGGTACGGGAATCGCTTGGGGGCTGACGTGGGGAGCGGATCTGGAGTATTTGGAGGAGATTAATCGAGGTTTGCATCAGCCAGATTTGAATATTCTCATGCATGGTGAGCGATTCCAAACGGCGACCGAGGTCGGCCACCGCAATGAAATGGCTGATGAAAGGATAAAAATTTGTAAAAATTTTCATTTGCTTCTCGGGGAACATTATGGTTGGGAACAGGTAGCAGCGAATCAGAGTATCGAGGCTGTTTCACATGATATAATAACCATAGTTCAAGATCATTTTTCTGAAGAACTTATAAGGAAGTGAGAAATTTTTCTAAATTCTTCACACAATATTCTTTATTCATTTTCTCCATATGAAATACAACGTTACGATCGGGATGGAAGTGCATGCGGAACTGAAAACGGATTCCAAGATGTTTTGCGCGTGCAAAAACGGCCTGGGCTTGGAAAAGGAACCGAATGTGCATATCTGTCCGGTCTGTACGGCCCAGCCTGGCTCTTTGCCGGTGCCAAATCGTAAGGCAATCGAGGCGGTGCAGCGCGTGGGACTTTCGCTCGGCTGTATGCTCCGTCTCCGATCCAAATTCGACCGCAAGAACTATTTCTATCCCGATATTCCGAAAGGCTACCAGATTTCCCAGTATGACGAGCCGTTCTGCGAGAAGGGCGAGATGGAGATTTTAGAAGGAAAAACAGCGAAAAAATTCCGGATTACGCGCATCCATCTTGAAGAAGATACGGGCAAGTCGATGCATCCGGCCGGTACGGATTATACGCTGGTGGACTTCAATCGGGCGGGGGTGCCCTTAATGGAGCTGGTGACGGAAGCGGATTTTTCGACTGGCAAAGAGGCCAGGTTGTTCTGCCAGAAATTGCGGCAGATCCTGCGGTATCTCGAAGTATCCGATGCCGATATGGAAAAGGGTCAGATGCGCTGTGAAGTGAATATTTCGCTCTATCCCGAAGGAACAGAGCGTCTCTCCGGAACCAAAGTCGAAGTCAAAAATATCAACTCTTTCCGCTTTGTCGAGCGCGCCATCGAGTATGAAATAAAACGTCAGACAGAAGCGCTCGAAAAAGGGGAAAAGATAGTCCAGGAAACCAGAGGTTGGGATGAAGTAAAGAATGTCACTGTCTCCCAGAGGAAGAAGGAGTCGGCTCATGATTACCGCTACTTTCCGGAACCGGATATTCCGCCGTTTGAATTCACCGAAGCGTATGTGGAGCAGCTGCGCGCATCATTGCCGGAACTCCCGGATGCCAAACTGAAACGATTTATTGCAGAGTATGCGCTGCCAGAGGCTGATGCGGTGATTCTTACTGAAGATTGCAAATTGGCAGAATATTTCGAAAACGTCGTGAGCGAACTGGCAGAAAAAATCGAGGCCAAAGAAATTATCGTGCCGTTGGAACGCACCATAAAGCTTGCCGCGAACTATATGTTGACGGAACTGCGCAAGCATATAGCAGAGAGTGGAAAGGAAGTAGCTGATATCGCCATCACTCCCGAAAACTACGCGGAATTTATCGGTATCGTGGCGGACGGAAAAATCAATTCCAGTGCCGCTCAGACAGTGCTCGCGGAAATGTACCAGGGTGGTGATAATGATCCATCGCATATCATAGAGCGCCTGAATTTGGCTCAAGTAAGCGACAATTCAGCCATTGAAGAAGCGGTAGATACAGTGCTCGCAGTTAACGAAAGATCAGTCGCTGATTACAAGGCCGGTAAGCAAAATGCTTTTCAATACCTCATTGGACAGATTATGAAAGAGACAAAAGGCAAAGCCAACCCTCAAATTGCTTCTGAAATATTAAAGAAGAAGCTACAGTAAACTTTTCTTTTGTCATTCCCGCGAAGGCGGGAATCCAGTTACCACAAAACAATGAAGTGGTACTTTGTCTATATTCTTGCGAGTAAACGTAATGGAACGTTGTATATCGGTATTACTGATAATCTTTTGAAGCGTACGTGGGAGCATAAAAACGATAAAGCCGAAGGTTTCACAAAAAAGTATAGGGTTCATTCCCTCGTGTATTATGAACAAACTTATGATGTAGTAAGCGCCATAGAACGAGAGAAACAACTCAAAAAGTGGAATCGTAGTTGGAAAATTCGCTTGATTGAGAAAAACAATCCCAAGTGGGAAGATTTATACAATAAACTCATTTCAGCTTGATCAGAAAAGGTGGTGCCTAGATTTCCGCCTTCGCGGGAATGACAACTGTACTTTTTC
>Ga0156211_101_pt1 | contig 18773 bp, 16 predicted proteins | sample RifCSPlowO2_12_FD_116151 | JGI IMG/M metagenome (GOLD analysis project Ga0156211, IMG submission 116151) | Candidatus Moranbacteria bacterium RIFCSPLOWO2_12_FULL_48_12 | reverse complement strand
CCTCGCGGCAAGCCGCGAGGTATCTTTGACAAATTTGTCTTTGATACTCGCCGCAAGCGGCGGGGAATTAGACCCTAATTGAGATTAAAATTGTGTTCCGCAATCCCACAGTCTCTAAAAATCTTAGCCCAAGAGGCGCTGTTTGCCATAAAATTATTTCATTTTAGATAACTCCTTGAATCTTTTGATTGACAACTCGAGATATTTTTTTTCCAGATCAATCCCAATAAACTTTCTCCCATAATAGCTGGCCGCTAAGCCTGTGGTTGAACTTCCTGTAAACGGATCAAGAACTATGTCGCCTTTATTGGTACTGGCTAACACGATTCTTTTAAGAAGTTCTATGGGCTTCTGAGTGGGGTGTTTCCCAAACGTTTTCTCCCATTTCTTGGGTGGAGAAATGACCCAAACTGAACGCATTTGCAAATTTGGTTTCTTTAAAAAATCCTCACCCCAGTCGCTGTTCTTCATCACAGCATAGTTAAAAATATGTTTCCCATTTATATCTTTTCTTGCCCAAAGAAGAGTCTCATGACTTGCTGTAAAGTATCGACAGCTCAAATTTGGAGAGGCGTTTGGTTTATACCAAGAAATGTCGTTTAAAATTTTGTAATTTAGTAACTGCAAAGCATATCCACACTGGTAGATAGAATGATACGTTCCACTAATCCAAATAGTTCCGTTCGGTTTCAATACTCTGCGACATGCATCAATCCAGTTAACGTGAAATTTAAAGTCCATTTCCGGTCCTTTGCTTACATCCCATTCCCCTTTATTCACACTAACACGTTTCCCTGCGTGTACAGAAAAACCACCATTTGAGAGCAGATAAGGAGGATCGGCAAAAATCATATCAACAGAGTTTTCCGACAACTCTTCCAAAATCTTCAAACTATCGGCATGATACAGAACAAAATCATCAGCCTTAAAAAATGGCTTCTCTTTAATTGTACTCAGAATTTTTTTCCCCATATTTTTATTTACTCCGACAATCCCGTACCGTAAAGTCGCCCCAGTTAAATAACACTTCTCGATTTAACGGGGTAAACCTTTTACTTTTTCCAATCCTTAATCAACACCCCGCCACGGACGCGTTTGACGGTCACTTTCTGCTTTTCCTTCCAGCCTAAACCTCGCACCAACTCAATGGACAAGGTCAGCCCGATAGACTTCCCTCCGAGCTTGGTCAGTTTCCTGATATTTTTGTCTCCCATTGTTCGTTTTTTCATACTGCGTAACCTGTTACGTAATGAATTACATACCTCCCCTCTCTCCATCCTACCATCAATAATCCCCATTATCAAACAAAAAAGATACCTGTTTTACGGGCAGGCTGCGAGTTACTTTTCTTCCAATTGGAGCGGCTGGATAGGAGAAAGAACAGCTTTCGGATTTAACGAGGTTTACCCCGTGAAATTGCGAAGCACCGATACAATCGGATTTAACGGGGACGGTCATAACGAACCATCAGGATGGCAGAAGCAAGGATATAACCGTTCATCGCTTTTTCTAATTCATCTTTTCCGGCCGTCGCGGGAAGATCAAGACGCGTATCGAGCGCGTAGAGCTTGAAAAAGTAGCGATGCTCGCGATCCGGCGGACAGGCTCCGATAAACCCCGTTGTCCCACGGCCATTCTTGCCTTCGATAGCTCCACTCGGTACGCTATTCTCTTCGATTCCTACTGTTGCTGGTTCGATATTCCACATTGTCCAATGAACAAAAAGTCCCTCTGGATGGCGATCTCTCGGCACGTCAGGATCGTCCATGATAAGCGCCAGACTCTTGGCTTCAGCCGGTACATCCGCGAATGCAAGAGGCGGATTGACACCTACACCGTCGCAGGTATACGTGGCTGGGAGCAAACCGTTTTCTTCAAAGGCGGGACTGGTGATACGCATAATGGTAGAGATTGAAAAAATTGTTTACCATTTCCTGATCAGCTATTTGAGAGGAGATGGAGAAATATCTCCAGGCTGCTGACCGGGGTACGTCGGCAAAAGCAGCTGAGCCTTCGCTATATCGCAATTTTTCCCAGCGGTATGTTCGTTCCAGATCGGACTGCTCCCATTATAGACGGAAGCTCCTGCGGTACCGGTTTGGGAAGCCAGCGCGAAAGTCGCACAGAGTTCGAATTCTCCCACCCGTGCCGCTCCCTCCGTCTGCGACGGGGTGACGACGCGGTAGCTGTAGGCGGCCTTGGTTTCCGGATCCTGCATAAAGCTGCTGCAATAGCTGAACTGGCTCGCTTGCCTGAGATCAGCGAGGGATGGAGGCAGCTGTCCGAAAGTCCGAGCGTAGTTCTCGATGCAATTGGAGAGCGAGCTCAAGTGTTCGACCCGCGTGCGGTCGAACGCCCGGTTGCGTTCGGTCGTCGGCGATCCGCCGGCGATGAATCCTAAGACAACAGCCACAGCGACCAGCGCGATCACTCCGCGTCCGAAGAACTGAAAAACCCTCCGCGGGATATCCAGATGATATTGGATCTTGCGGCGCTCCAAATAGTAAAAACCGAAAATGATTCCGGCGATGACCAGAATAGTCAGCGCCTTCAAGAAGAAACGGGCTGTAATCTCGCCCTGCAGAAGCGTGAAGACCACCGCGATGAGATCGCCGACAACGGTCACCGCAGCGATGAGCAAAACCAGATACGTGAGCCATTTGGAAAGGCGCGATTCGGTCCGGCCTTCATCTTCCCGAAACTTGCGAAACCATATCCGCAAAGCAAAATAATACAAAGGAAACCCGATCACGAGCGCGGCGATAGAATAATGGATGGTACTCGTAATGGAAGCTTCCGTGTACCAGCTCATCGCATCGAGCGCATCGGGAAAATATTTGTTGATGACCTGAAAAAAGAGCGTCCCGAGAGCGGTCGCAACTATCCCGAGCAAAATGAATGAAAAAAAGTTGATGACGATATCCACCGTCGAGGATTTCCGGGAAAGCGCCGGCCGATTGCCCTCGCTCGGTACCGGCACTCCGTATGCGACGAGACCGACCCGATAGGCGGCATCGGACTCTTCTTCCGACCAGCCGACAGCAAGCAACTCTTCGCGCACTTCGGCCTTGGAAACACCGGCGCGAATGCGGCCTGCCACATATTCCGAGAGATTATTCATATCCATATGTATGACTTAATAATTTACAGGTTCATTATACCACTTTCTCTTCACGGAGTTTCCGAGCCTCTTCTCTTTTGCACACTATACATCGCGTTCGCGTATTAGTGTGTGCAAGCAAATAGGTGCCAACAACGTCACAACAAAACCGTAGGGAAATTGCTACGCGCATTATAACAATTTCTCTTCATTAAGTTTCCGGATTTTTTCTTGCACGCCGCGGTTGTATCCTCCGAGGGAACCGTCACTTTTTATCACTCTGTGGCAGGGAATGGCCGGGTCGAAATTTTTCTTGAGAAGAGAACCGACGGCACGGAACGCTTTTGGGCTACCAGCACGTTTGGCTACAACAGCGTACGACATCGTTTTCCCCCGCGGGATCTTTTTTACGACCGCCAATACTTTCTTAGCAAACCCAGCACCTTTTCGAATTCGTAAAGAGTTAAGACTTGCGGCTCGAAGATATGGATCATACCTTGCGCACGAACACGTGGCTTTAGAAAGGTGCTGGGTAAACGAACGCATATTTTCTATTGCAAATTCAATTTCCAACAGACTTCTTCTGATGGCCGACATTCTTGATACCCATGTTTTTCACTTTTCCTTCAAGACGATGGGCCTCATGCATCACTTTGACATCCTTTATGTGCGCCAACAGCCGAGAGTCCTGCTTGCCTCGCTTGGCATCGCTTTTTTCCTCTTTTTTTGCCGGAAGTCTCATAGGCGTGCGCATTAAAAATAATGATACCTCTTTTCTTCCATCTTACCACTAGCGGCGCCCTTTTTCCAGTCGGCGAAACCAGTGTATTGCGTATGGACAAAAGGGCTTTTCTCCGTTACAATAGCCATATTTGTAACGGATCGTCAGCTCAGGCTTGCCCCGTCACCTATTCAAGAAAAGATTTGCTATTATCACTAATCGTAAGACGAGTCGCCTAGCGGCTCACGCCTTTCCATCATCATTTATTTTTTCCACAATAGATGACGGGGTGAAGTAGAGCACCGCAGGCGTGCAACCCCGCACCAAATCCGATCCAGTATAGTTTTGCTATAATATGGGGATGTAGCTCAGTTGGTAGAGCACCGCATTTGCAATGCGGGGGTCAGGAGTTCGAATCTCCTCATCTCCACCAGGTTTATAGGATTTTAGTGCGGGTCAAGTTACGGGAGCCCGCTTCGCCAAAGCTCCAGCGAGACGAGTCGCCGGTTCGAATCCGGCACGGTCCACCATAATCCTTTTCCTTGAATCTTTTTCACATTTGTGATAGCATTGGGAATGCTATTTTACAAAAAAGTGGATATCCAAAGGGTGATTAGCTCAGTTGGTTAGAGCGCTACACTGATAATGTAGAGGTCCCAAGTTCGAATCTTGGATCACCCACCGGTTTAACTTACAACTCGCAACTAACAACTTAAACAGAGAACGGGTGATTGCTTTTTCTGATTTATTGTTGTAGGTTGAAGGTTGTCAGTTATTAGTTAAAGAATACAGCGGGGTAGAGCAGGGTTGGTAAGTCAGCTTGTTTGGCTCATAATGAGGAGAAGGAAGTCTAAATAAAGCAAGAGTCATATACAGCGGGGTAGAGCAGTCTGGCAGCTCGTCTGGCTCATAACCAGAAGGTCGGTGGTTCGAATCCACCCCCCGCAACACACAACGGCTCACAACCAACAGTAGGCAACAGTGACAGAGTTGTACATTGTTCGTTGTGAGTTATTTGTTTAAAGTTGCCAGGGTAGCTCAGTTGGTTAGAGCACGGGACTCATAAGCCCGGGGTCGCGAGTTCGAATCTCGCCCCTGGTACCACGAAGAGCAGCTACGCCGCCTCGTGGCGCAGCTGGGATGAGTGAGCCCCGCGATGAACGTAGTGAATTTTGCGGGGCAAGAAAATGATATTGGACCGGTAGCTCAGCTGGTTAGAGCGCTTCCCTGTCACGGAAGAGGTCGCGGGTTCGAATCCCGTCCGGTCCGCCACAGTTAAAAAGCAGAATCATTAGGTTCTGTTTTTTATTTTTCCTAAACACTATTTGCAGTCAAAACAAAACATCGTTACAATAAATCCAGCACCTTCACCACAGGGTATTAACCCCCATGGGAAGGATTTTATGTTTCCATTCATCCCCGTGGCAAGACCACAGGGTATTCTGGAAGGTGCTGGATAAATGACATTGAACAAAAAACAATTCTCTCTGCTCACATTTATGCATCCGACTGCCATCCTCTACGCCTTGAGTCTCATCCCCGGAATCGGAAACAAGACACTGCGTGATTTGATTGTCCATTTTGGTAGTGCTGAGGCCATATGGGAAGCCGATGAAAAATCCCTGCTGGCTATTGATGGCCTCGGTCCTATCACCGTTGCCGCCATTATTGCTGGAAGAAAATCTCTCCAGCCGGATGAAGAATGGAAACGCGTCGAGAACCAAGGAATACACACCCTGGCTTTCACGGATGAAAAATACCCGCGCCTCTTGAAAGAAATCCCCGATGCGCCGATGATTCTTTTTACGCGCGGTAACTATGACTGGGCAGATAAGCCCCTCATCGCCATCGTCGGTACACGGAAATTTACCAGCTACGGCGAGCAAGTAGCAGAGCGTCTGGCGACTGATCTGGCGCGCGCCGGATATGTGGTGGTTTCCGGTCTGGCCTTCGGCATCGATTCTATCGCCCACAAAGCTGCTCTCGAAGCCGGTTGTGAAACCCTGGCAATTCTCGGTGGCGGCATTGATGAGGCTTCCGTCTCTCCTCAATCACATCTGCCTCTGGCTCGGGCCGTAGTGAACTCCGGAGCGCTCATTTCCGAATACGCTCCTGGCACCAAACCCAGTGAAGGCACATTTCCGGCACGCGACCGCATCATCGCCGGGATGACTCTCGGCACGATCATCATCGAAGCCCCGGAAAAAAGCGGGGCGCTCATCACCGCCCGTCTGGCGCTCGATTACAATCGGGAAGTTTTTGCTGTTCCGGGATCCATCTTCTCTCCGGTGTCGCTCGGCACCCATCGCCTCATCAAAGCTGGCGCCAAAATCGTCACATCGGTACAAGACATTCTCGAAGAACTGCCTCAAACGGATACCTCGCAAAATGCCACGGGAGAGACGACCCCGCTTGAAGCACAGAACCTCTCCGCAGAAGAAGAAAAAATCTTCAAACTACTCTCGCACGAACCCCTCCACGTTGACAAGATTATTAAAGAGGCTAGACTGGAAACATCGTCTGCAAATTCCATCCTCACTCTGCTCGAAATAAAAGGGCTGATCAAAAACGTCGGCGGCATGCACTACATCAAATTGAATTAGGAATCATGAATCAGGAATCAAGAATCCTTCCCGGCACATTTTTCATAACCTAATTCATAATTCGTGATTCCTTATTCATCTCCAATATGAAGTTACTTATAGTAGAGTCTCCCTCCAAAGCCAAGACCATCGAAAAATATCTCGACCATGAATACCGTGTGGTCGCCTCCATCGGACACATCCGCGACCTGCCGAAATCCAACAAAGACGCTATCGATATCGAGGGAGGCTTCATCCCCCGCTACGTCATTTCCCCCGGCAAGGAATCGGTCGTCGGCGAAATCAAAGCCCTCGCCAAGAAAAGCGATACTATTCTTCTCGCGACCGACCCCGATCGCGAAGGCGAAGCGATCGCGTGGCATGTCGCCGTTACTTGCGGCATCCAAGACCCCAAGCGCGTTCTTTTCTACGAAATTACCGAAAAAGCCGTGAAGGAAGCCGTCGCTCATCCGCGCAAACTCGATACGAACCTGCGCAAAGCCCAAGAAGCCCGCCGCGTCCTCGACCGCCTCGTCGGCTATGATCTCTCCGGACTTATCTGGAAAAAAGTCCGCTATGGCCTCTCGGCTGGACGCGTCCAATCCCCCGCCTTGCACATCCTCGTAGAGCGGGAGAAAGAAATCCGCGCCTTCATTCCGAAAACATACCACGTCATCGTAGCCGAATGTCTCACCGAAAAGCGAGAAAAGATTGTCTTTACCTGTACCGAAGAGCCCGCCGAGAAAAAACGCGCCGAAGAAATTCTCATGATCGCGCGAAAAAAATCCTGGGAAATCATCGACGTCACTGCCACAGAAGCTGCCCGCCGTCCCTACGCCCCCTTCACCACATCTACTCTTCAGCAGGCTGGCAGTTCGCGACTGGGCATGTCTCCCTCTCGGACGATGCGCGCCGCGCAGAAACTGTATGAAAAAGGCCATATCACCTATATGCGTACCGATAGCATCTCGCTGTCCGAGACCGCTCTGCCGGAAATCATCGCAGCGGTAAAGAAAGAATTCGGCGAACAGTATCTCGCTGTCCGTCGCTACAAGACAAAAAGCAAGAATGCCCAAGAAGCCCACGAAGCCATCCGTCCGACCGATCCGTCCAAAAAGTCCGTCGGTCTTACTGATGATGAAAAAAAATTGTATACCCTGATCCGCATCCGCACGCTGGCCAGCCAAATGGCCGAAGCCAAAATTTTGCGTACCAAAATCCTTGCCAATACCGAGGGCAGAGCGCTCCCGGATTTCGGAGCCAATGGTTCTCACCTCCTCTTTGACGGCTGGCTCGCCCTCGATACTGCTGCTCGCAGTGATGATGTCGAAGTTCCAAAAGTGACTCCAGGTGCACCGTTGACGCTCAAAGATATTCAGGCTGAGGCCAAAGAGACCGAACCGCCCAAGCGCTATACGGAGGCCGGTCTCGTCAAAGAGCTCGAGAAACGCGGCATCGGACGGCCGTCGACCTATGCCGCAATCGTCAAAACCATCCAGGATCGCGGCTACGTCACAAAAGAAGGCAAAGCGCTTCAAGCGACCGACGTCGGCGTCGTCGTCGATGATTTCCTTTTCCAGCATTTCGAGCATATCGTGTCCGAAACATTCACGGCGGATATGGAAAACAAGCTCGATGAAATCGCCGCCGGCAAACGCGAATACGAAGAGACGCTCAAGGATTTCTACACGCCTTTTACCAAAGAGATAAAGAGCAAAGATAAAATAGAAAAAGTGACGAACATCGGCGATGCTCCAGCAGGCACCAAGTGTCCCAAGTGCGGAGCAAAAATGGTCATCAAACTCGCGCGGAACGGAAAATTCTTCAGCTGTTCGCGCTTTCCCGAATGCGATGGCGCACTCACGGACGAAGGCAAGGTCGTCCTCCCTCCCAAAGAAACCGGCGAAAGCTGTCCCCAGTGCCAGGATGGTAAATTGATCGAACGCGATGGCAAGTTCGGAAAATTCATCGCCTGCTCCAACTTTCCGAAATGCAAATTCATTAAAAAATCAGCAGACAACGATCAACAGTCAACGGGAGTCAAGTGCCCAGTATGCAAAAAAGGAGAAATGACTGAACGACGCGGCCGCTTCGGCATCTTCTACAGCTGTTCCCATTATCCCGACTGCAAAAACGCCATCAAAGCCAAACCAACCGGTGAAATCTGCAAACTCTGCGGCGCGCTCATGATGGAAGGGACAAAAACGATTCCGAACCGCTGCAGCAAAAAGGAATGCCCGAATCATCGGCCAGATAAACTGGAGAAGAAGTGAAATTTTATGCTAAAAAACAACGCGCTCCATCGCAAGACGCTTCAATAGCATGTCTTTTACGGCATGGGCATCACCCCCACCTCCACCGCTCTCGTCGTATTCCCGGAGACGCCAGCCGACCTGATTTTAGCAACTTTGCTGCGCCAAGCAGCGTCATCACAATCAGTCAGCTTGGTATTACCGCTATCATAGAAAGAGATGGTGTAGGTGCCGGAATTGAGAGTATCGGAAATTTCGCCGTTATCACAGGTACCGAGGGCGGAAAGCGAAGAGGTTTCGAAACCGCCTTTGTATATCTTCTGAAGCATAATTTCGACTCCGGAATCGGCCACTTGGAAAGAACGGCTGGATTTTTCTGTCGAGAGAGAGGCTCGTTTCTCCGTCACGGAAACCGTGGCGATGGAGAGAGCGGAAACGAGCATAAAGGCGAGGACGATGAGAGAAAAGATGAGAACGGAGCCCTTGCGATGGGAAAGCGATTTGATTTTTACAAACATAGCATTCTTGCTAATATAATAGCCTTAAGGAAAGTATACCATAAAACAAAAAAGGCGCTAACTCACCCGTTACAAATCTAGAAGAACAGAAAACCTTCCTTATTTCTGCAGAGCCATATTAGTCTAAGAAGATGAGGGCAATCATAGCGAGCACTCCCAAGAGGACTGCCGCCAGTTGGTAGAAGAAATGTTTCATCTGCTTTGTTTTGTGGAGTTCGGGAATAAGATCAGTCAGGGCAATATAAATAAAACCTCCTGCGGCGAGAGGAAGAAAATAACCTACCAAGTGTTTTGAGAGTTCACCGAACGCAAAGAAGGCCGCAGCTCCGACAAACGCTGTAAGAGCGGACAGAAAATTGAGCACCAGAGCCCGCTTTCGCGTATAACCGGAATGCAGAAGTATGGCAAAATCCCCCACCTCCTGGGGTATCTCATGGAGAATGACTGCTACGGTGGTGGCGATACCAACGGGGATGTTTACCATGAAGCTCGCCGCGATGATGATGCCGTCCAAAAAATTATGTACGCCGTCTGAGAAAAGTACCAGCTTCCCTATGGGATGAATGTGGCCTTCCTTGGCGTCTTCGCCATGATGATGCCAATGAAGAAACTTTTCCAAAATAAAAAACAAGAGGATACCCAGAATGATGAGGACGCTGGTGGCGGTAGCGTTCGAAGACTTGTCAAGAGCCTCTGGTATGAGGTGGATAAACGCATCACCGAGAAGCGCTCCTACCGCAAGACTGATAAAGAGAAAGATATATTTTCGCAAGATATCTTCTCGAGAGGGCAGAACAAATACTCCGAGTAAAGAAATAACGCTCACCACGAGTATGCCAATAAAAGTATACAAATACACTGTCACCATAGTATTTTTCAGTTACACATTTTACACAGGCCGAAGAATTCCAGCGAATGGCGCAAGGTCAAAAAGTTTTTCACTGCGGCGGCTCTCTTTGCTTCCTCCTTAAGTTTTTTTTCATCTAACATTATGTTCTCTACTTTCTCGCACTTGAGACAAACCAGGTGATGATGATGCTCGCGCGCCGCCAGTTCATAATACTGCTTCCGATCTCCCAGTCGGACGGTTCCAATAATGCCTATTTTCTGTAACCGCTCCAGTTCTCGATACACCGTTGTTTTGTTCACCGCCCTATGTACTTCGCACAGTTCACGCAAAATATCCCGCGCAGAGAGGGGAGTCTCATGCAGAAAAAATATCCCTATCAAAGCCTTGCGTGTCTTCGTAAGGCGCAGATGGTGAACTTTCAGTATCGTAAAGATTTCTTCTGAATGTTCCATATTTCCATCGTAACGCAACTGAGTTGCGTTTGTCAACCCCGTTAGAGAAAAGTCGCCGCAAGCCCCGTTAGAATATCTATTCTAACGAGGCAAGCGACTGAAGTCGCGCCGAAGACACAGCGTTCTCTAACGGGGTCAACCCACTTATTTATCTTACATTTTGAAAGTAAGAATATTTTTATGTTATCTGTTTTTTGTAACAGGGCTTGCTCTCTCCCCCATTTCACCTATACTATGAATGTACGATTTTTTCTTTCGCCTATGCCAGGTGGGACAACTTTGAACAAAGAAGTTAAAAAAAACCGTGGCATTTATGATAGCATAGAGTATGATGAATGCAGCTTATCAAACAGGCTGATTGTACAAAAAGTAATTCAAAGTAGTACCACCGGGTATGCCCACTCCGATTACCATAAGCGATATCTTCAGCGCCGCGGCGCGCCCCTTCTCAAGCGATGAGCAAAAACTCATTGCGGAGGCCTATCGTTTCGCAGCTGATGCCCACCGCGGCCAGAAAAGAAAATCCGGCCTCGACTATATTTCTCACTGCCTCCATGTGGGGAAAACGCTCTCTGAAATCGGTATGGACGCTAAGACGATCATCGCCTCCATCCTGCACGATGTGCCCGAAGACACGGAAATCACGCTCGCCGAAATAGAAAAAAAATTCGGAGGAGAAGTAACGTATCTCATCGACGGCATCACCAAGCTGGGCAAAATCAAATTGCGCGGTACCAAGGAAGAGTACTACCTCGAAAATCTCCGCAAGATGTTCCTCGCCATGGCGCAGGATATCCGGGTCGTGATCATCAAACTGGCCGACCGGCTGCACAATATGCGCACGCTGGAGTATCTCTCCCCGGAAAAACAGCTCCGCATCGCTCGGGAAACGATGGAAGTCTACGCACCCATCGCCAACCGCCTCGGTATCGGCGAAATCAAAGGCGAACTGGAGGACTGCTGCTTCAAATACCTCGAACCGGAACACTATGCGGAAACGAAAAAAATCGCGGAAACCTACCTGCGCGAGGGTGAAGAATATATGAACCGCATCGTGAAGCTTTTCCGCGGCGTCTTAGAAAAAGAAAAAATCAGGCTGATCGATATCACCGGCCGCACCAAATATCTCTATCGCCTTTACCAGAAATTGAAGCTACACGACATGGATGTCAGCCGCATCTACGATCTCATCGCTATTCGCATCGTCGTTCCGGAGATCGCCGACTGCTACGAGGCTCTCGGCATCATCCACCGCGAATACCGGCCGATGGTCGGACGCATCAAAGATTATATTTCGCTCCCCAAACCCAACGGCTACCAGTCGCTCCACACCACGGTTTTCGGGCCGGACGGCCGCATCCTCGAAATCCAGATCCGCACCCAGAAGATGCATGACGAATCCGAGTATGGCATCGCCGCTCACTGGATGTACACGGAAAAAGCGCGCCCCAGCTGGCGCAATCTTTTCTTCCGCAGAAAAGCCAGTCCCACCGCTCCGCCCAAAGAGCTCACCTGGGTCAGACAGCTGAAAGAGTGGCAGAAAGAGATCGGCCGGGACGACAAAGAATTCCTGGAGGGATTGAAGATAGAATTCTTCAAAAACCATATTTTCGCCTTCACTCCCAAAGGCGACATCATCGAGTTGCCCGAGGAAGCCACTCCGATTGATTTCGCCTATGCCATCCATAGCGAGGTCGGCAATCGCGCGGTCGGCGCCAAAGCCGATCGGAAGATGGTGCCGCTCGATTATCACATCCAGAATGGCCAGGTCATCGAGATCCTCACCGTCAAGGAAAAAAAGAAACCCAGCCGCGATTGGCTGAACTTCGTCAAAACCTCCACCGCCAAATCGCATATCCGCCACGAGCTTCGCCACAATGAATTCCAGTCAGAAAAATGATACGGGGGGTGATGATTGATAAGAGATAAGTGATGATTGATAAAAAGAATGCGGGGTCTGAAAATGCTTAACCAGGCATCTCTCATCAAACATCCTGCATCTTCTTAAAATGACGTATCATGCATCCTGCATCACTCATCTCTTATCCTCACCCCTACTCCTTCGTTGCGCGCATCACTTCCTCAAGCGAGGTCATCCCCTGCACGATTTTCGAAAAACCATCCTGCACCATCGTCGCCATCCCGCTCTTTTTGGCTTCGGTTTCGATCATCTCGGTCGAGGCTGACTGCGTCACCAGCTTGCGGATACCCTCGGTCATCGGCAGCACCTCGTAGATGCCGCTCCGGCCATGGTAGCCCTCCCCTCCGCACTGATCACAGCCAGCTGGCTTGTACATCGTGATTTCTTCCCAACTCTTCGCCTTCTCGACATATTTCTTGCTGGCTGGATCGTTTTTGAGGTATGTAAAAATATCATCGATAGTGTAGAATTTCGCGAGCGATTCGATTTCTTTCTTGTCAAGCTGATACGGCTTGCGGCACTCGACGCACAGGCGCCGGATGAGACGCTGGGCGATGATGACATTCACCGTCGAGGCGATGAGAAACGGCTCCGCACCCATATCGAGCATTCGCGGCAGCGTCGCGGACGCATTGTTGGTATGGAGCGTAGAAAGCACCAGATGCCCCGTCATCGCCGCGTGCATAGCGATCTCCAGGGTCTCTTGATCGCGAATTTCACCCACCATGATGATATCCGGATCCTGGCGCAAGAGCGAACGGAGCGCCGCGGCAAACGTCATGCCGACTTTCGGGTTGATCTGCGTCTGGTTCACGCGTGGCATCCGATATTCCACCGGATCCTCGACGGTCGAGATGTTCACCTCCGGCGTATTTAAGATATCCATCACGGTGTAGAGCGTCGTCGTTTTCCCGGAGCCCGTCGGACCGGTGACGAGTATCATCCCATTCGGCTTGCTGATTTCCCGGTGCACCGCTTCCAGAGCCTGGCCATTCAGCCCCATTTTCTCGAGCGTCAATCCTTTGGAAGTCTCATCCAAAAGACGCATCACGATTTTTTCGCCATCGAACACCGGCAGCATGCTGACGCGGAAAGAAATCTTATATTCGTCATTCTGGATCTTGAACCGTCCGTCCTGCGGCAAACGATGCTCATCGAGCTTCAAATTGGAGAGCACCTTGATGCGCGCCACGATACCTGCCGCTACGTCTTTGGGCAGGGTCATCGCATCGTGCAAGACGCCATCGATGCGGTAGCGGACATGCACTTCTTTTTCTTCCGGCTCGATGTGGATATCGCTCGCCGACTCGAGAATGGCATGCTTCAAAAGCGTATCCACGATCCGGATGATCGGCAGGCCCGCGGCCACCTGTTCCAGATTTTCTTCATCCCGGCTTTCGCCGTCCGGCTTGATCTCCCCGGTCAAGATATCGCCGAATTCTGCCTTAAGGCTTTTCTCATATTGGCGCAGCGCCGCCTGGATGCTCTCCCGGGTCGTGAGGCACGGCACGATTTTCAAACCGGTTTTTTTCTTGATGAAATCGATCGTCTGGAGATCCTCGGGATTGAGCATGGCCACCTTCAGATTGGCTCCTGTTTTTTCGAAAGAAACGATGTTGTATTTTTTGGCGATAAGTTCCGGAACAACCTGCAGTATTTCGATCGGAATGGTTTCCTTGGAAAGGTCGACAAACGGGATACCAAGAATATAGGCATACACTTTCTGTAGCTCTGCCTCTTGGATGAGTTTTTTCTCCAACAGCAGCGCCCCCAGGTTCTTATTATCTTTCTTGGCTTCTGCCGCTGCCTCTTCCACCTTTTCTTTGGGAATGAGATTGGAATCAAGCAAAAAGCTTTTGAGCTGATCGAGTTCGATACGCATACACGGTGCGGACTCACACGGACTGAACACGGACGTATACAGAAATTTTCAGTCTGCTTAATCCAAGTTTTATTTTGTATTCATTATAACACAAAAAAGAGGCACAAAGCCTCTTTTTCCTCAATTCGATTCTACCCCTGCACTGAAAAGCTTCCACTTTTCTCAACAGCCTCTAAACAATCTATGATACTACAATTGTTCTTCCTCACTCCCAAGAGAGTTCGCTTTTAGTGCGGGGTTCCGCTCGCGCTTACGCGCTGCTTCACATCATTCCTCCCATACCGGCCATCGGATTGCCGGCGCCAGCAGATTCTTCCTTTTCCTCCTCCGCTACCGCCGCCTCCGTCGTGAGAAGCAATGCCGCGACCGACACGGCGTTCTCCAGCGCTGTGCGCGTCACTTTGAGCGGATCGATAATACCCGCTTTCAGCATATCGTGCTTAAAAATATTTTCTTTGGCATCGTATCCATAGTTGGTAAGTTTACTCTCAACAACTTTATTCCACACTACGGCCGCATCCCGCTCACCAGCATTCGTGGCGATCTGGCAAAGCGGTTCCCTGAGAGCCTTAAGGACGATCTCATAGCCTGCTTTGAATTCATGATCAGCCGCAGACAATCTACCTACTGGTGCCACAAGTTTAGCCGCTCTGGCAAGCGCTGACCCACCGCCAGCCACAATCCCTTCCTCAATAGCCGCTTTTGTCGCGTTGACAGCATCCTCCATCTTGTCTTTCATATACTTCAGTTCGGTTTCAGTTGAAGCCCCCACGCGAATAACTGCCACGCCGCCGGAAAGCTTGGCCAGACGCTTTTTCAATTTCTCACGATCATAGTCGCTGTCAGCTTTTGCCACCAAGCCTTTGATCTCGGCAATACGCGCCTCGATGTTTTTTTTCTTTCCTTTGCCTCCGACAATGGTCGTATTGTCTTTGGTAGCGATCACCTTCTGCGCCGTGCCAAGCATCGAGAGCTTCGTGCTTTCCAGTTTCATCCCCTTGGCATCCGTTATCACGGTCGCACCCGTCAAGAGTGCGATATCTTCCAGTATGGCCTTGCGATTCTCGCCGAACTCCGGCGCTTTGAGAGCCAGCACATTAATCACGCCGCGCAGTTTGTTGACCACAAGCGTTGCCAATGCTTCACCATCCACATCATCAGCAATAATGACGATGTCCTTCTTTCCAGTCTTGGCCAGTTCATTCAAAAGCGGCACGATATCCGCGATAGCGGAAATCTTCTTGTCCGTGATGAGGATAGCCGGGTTGGAGAGTTCCGCGGTCTGCCGCTCGGCATTGGTCATCATATACGGCGAGATAAATCCTTTGTCGAAATTCATCCCTTCCACGATCTCTTTGGAAAGCCCGAGCGTCTGGGACTGTTCCGTCGTCACCACGCCGTCCTTGCCGACCGCATCCATGACACTCGCGATCATCTCACCCATCTCGCGCGATTCAGCGGCAATAATCGCCACCTGGGCGATCTCTTCCTGGGAAGAAATTCTCTTGGAATTTTTCTTGAGCGCCTCGATCACTTCATCCTTGGCGGCTTCCATCCCGCGCCGAATACCGACCGGGTTGATGCCGGTTTCCACAAATTTCAAACCTTCCCGTACGAGCGCTTGCATAATCACCGTGGAAGTCGTGGTACCATCGCCAGCCACTTCGTTCGTCTTTTCCGCTACCTGTTTGATCAGTTCCGCCCCGAGGTTCTCGAACTTGTCCTTGAGCTCGATTTCCTTGGCAATCGTGACGCCGTCATTGGTAATCGTCGGTCCACCATAGCTCTTGGCCAGAACCACATTGCGCCCCTTGGGACCCAGGGTCACTTTTACCGCATCCGCCACCTTGTCGATACCGGCTTTGATCCGCTTGCGAGCATCCGCGCCGTATGAAATCTGTTTTGCCATATTCGTCTCTGAGCGAAGCGAGGAGCTACGAATATGAGCATCCCGCTTGCTTCAATGATTAATTATTATTATAAAACCGAACGAAGCCGCAGGCGCCTCCGTGAAAACATCTCAACATTTACCTGAGACAGATTTCGGAAGCTTTGCGGGGAGCCATTCGATCATGATAATTACTTACATATTAGCACTCTCAATTATAGATTGCTAGTTTTTAGGTGTCAACCCCGCACTAATTCTGTGCAACGCCGAAGGCGTAAGGGAAGTATGTTTTGTATCTCAGATAAAATCTGTTAATAAAAACGTTGTGTATGACGATTATTTTTATAGCGCAGAATTAGTGCGGGGTCAAGATTAGATTTTGAACACAATCACATCACCGTCTTGAACGATATATTCCTTACCTTCCAAACGCAAAGATCCTTTGTCGCGAGCGGTGCTCCAGGAGCCAGCTTCGAGAAGTTTTGTCCAGTGGATAACTTCCGCCCGGATGAATTTCTCCTCAAAGTCGCCATGAATAGCCGCTCCCGCCTGCGGCGCCGTCGACCCAGACGGGATAGTCCACGCCCTTGTCTCATCCTCCCCCGTAGTAAAATACGTCATGAGACCAAGCAATGCGTACGCCTGAATAATAAGATCGCCCAAATGCGATATCAGTTCCATCTCTTTTACTTCTTCAGCCGACATTTCTATCAATTCTTCTTCTATCTTGACATCGAGTTTCACCCCAGTAACAGATTCCGAAACGGAATCGTTACGGGGCACGGCATGCGGCCGCAACAACTTTTCTGGCAAAGGAGCATCAAAGTCAGTAACATTATACACATAGAGAATAGGCTTCATCGTTAGCAGTGAAAGTTCGCGGATCAGAACCTTGGTCGCTTCATCATACATAAGCGCAGCCTGCGAAGCCAGTTTGCCCTCGGCCAGTGTTTGCTCGATGTTCTTTAGTACCGGCAATTGAGCGAGCGCTTCCTTATTCTGACCACGGGCTTCCTTTTCCAACCGCGCCCGTACCTTGGCGACGGTATCCAAGTCAGCGAGAATCAATTCCGTCTCCACAATTTCCCGGTCGTGCGCCGGATCAATCGTACTGTGAACATGAATAATTTTTTCGTTCGAAAATACCCGAATCACTTCCACAATCGCATCCACCTCCCGGATATGCGAAAGAAACTTGTTCCCGAGACCCTCTCCCTCGCTCGCCCCCTTCACTAGCCCGGCGATGTCCACGAATTCGATTACGGCCGGGACAATCTTCTTGCTGTGCGACAGTGCGGCGAGCTTCGCCAAACGATCATCAGGCACTTCCACGATGCCGACATTGGGTTCGATAGTGCAGAAAGGATAATTGCTGATATCGACGCTCTTTCGCGTAAGCGCTTTAAATAGTGTTGATTTACCTACATTAGGCAATCCGACAATTCCAACCTTTAACATAAGATTTTTTTACCCCGCACCAAGCATTCTGATGCTTTGGTGCTGGGGCCGACATTAGGCAGTCCAACGATTCCGACTTTAAGGGACATAAGCGAAGAAAGATAAGAGATAAGTGATGCAAGATAAGAGGTATAAGTTCGTCTAATGAATTGTTTCAAGAAAGAGGTCAGGTGTCAATAAGAAATAATAGGAACGAAATGACTTCTCGCCACAAGAATCTTCCTGGGAGAGTTGAAGTTTTTTCCCGCCTAGCCGTCGAGGCTGGTGAGCATGGTGCCATCCCGCTAAAGCGGGATGGATCAAAAAAAGTTCATAAGTGGAGTTCGTCGCTGGACGAATGGAACGACTCCCGGAAAGATTACTTGCGGTCGAGAAGTTTAAAGAAAGAACCACAAACCAAAGATCACAATGTGTTATAATAAATGCGTTACACTTACCTTCCTCACTATGAACCCCGGTATTTTCAAGGCCTACGATATCCGCGGCATCTACCCGGATGATATCAATGAAGACGATGCTTACAATATCGGCTGGGCTGTCGTCGCTCATCTCGCGCCCAAACGCCTGGGCATCGGCCGCGATATTAGGCAATCCAGCCCCAGCCTCTTCAAAAGCTTCACGCAGGGCGTGATGGATGCTGGCTGCGATGTGCTCGATCTCGGCATCATCACCACTCCCATGGTCTACTTTGCCGCCGGACGCCTGGATATTGATGCCGCCATTTCTCTCACCGCTTCACACAATCCCCCCCAGTACAACGGCATGAAAATCGTCTTGCGCGGAGCCATCCCAGTCGGCGAAAACTCCGGCCTCCAAGAAATCCGCGATCTCGCCTTGCGCGGAGAGCGGAAAGACGCGGAACGAAAAGGCGCAATGACAACAGAAGATATCTGCCCGGCCTACTTTGGCTTTTTCACCTCATTCGCCGATTTTCAAGACAAGCATTTCACCATCGCTATCGACACCGCCAACGCGATGGGCGTCTTGGAACTCCCCATCTACGAGCAATTCCCAGACAACCTCTCCATCGTCAATCTCTACAACGACATGGAACACGCTTTCGAATGCCATGAAGCTAACCCGCTCAAAACCGAAACGCTCGCCGAGCTCCAAGAAAAAGTGAAAGAATCAGAGGCCGATCTCGGCATC
>Ga0156211_136_pt1 | contig 20284 bp, 16 predicted proteins | sample RifCSPlowO2_12_FD_116151 | JGI IMG/M metagenome (GOLD analysis project Ga0156211, IMG submission 116151) | Candidatus Moranbacteria bacterium RIFCSPLOWO2_12_FULL_48_12 | reverse complement strand
CCGCGGCAAGCCGCGGGGAATTATACCCTAAGAGAGATCAAAATGAAAAATGACAGATTAAATTAATCTCTCCTTTGTCTTTACAATAAGCCATTCTATCACTAAAACTTTTACCACTTGTCATTCCCGCGAAAGCGGGAATCCAGACTGATACTTTTGGCTTACACACTGGATTCCGGGTCAAGCCCGGAATGACAGAACGGAGACAATGTTAAATGTGTTCACTATAGTAAATCATGCCGCTTTATTCAACAAAACGACAGGAAAATATCTGGCGTCCTCGTGATCAGAGGCTACCTTCAAATCGCTTATGGCAAAACATTGCGACAATATTTCAGTAAGCTCTTTTTCTTCCGGCGGCGACCAGTTACGCAGAGAATCCTTCTCGGACAATAGTAACTTTAGCACTTCTCTCAAGTGTGGATTATTCGGATTACTTTCCTTGATGTATTCGGTAAGTTTTTCTATTGCGATACGGCGATTCAGCAGGCGTTTCTTGGAATTAGCGCATGACCAGAGAATGCGTAACTTCAAAAGGTTGATTGTTTGCCTATCACCCAGTGTTCTGTCAAACGTTTTTTGTATCACGCCCGCCAAGTTTCCTTCATTATAATATGTTTTATCCAAGAACTGAAAACGACTGATAAACACCCCGTCTGCTTTCAGCAGACCGCGCACCTTTTCTAGAAAAATAGCTTCTTTCTCCGGCGGAAATTGCTGTAACACCAGATCGCCCGCTATGACATCGAAGAATTGTTCCGGAAACGGCAAATCGAGCCAATTGGCTTTGACCCACTCTTCTTTCTGCGGATCGACACGCTTGGTAAAGCGGAGCATCGCCTGCGGCATCTGATCGGAAAAATCGGCTACATATATTTTGGCGGAAGTTTCCTCAGCCAGCAAATCGCGCAATTCCGGCGTAGACCCGAGAATCAAAATTTTCTGATCTCCGCCTCCTTTCGCATTTTTCTGAAAAAAGCGCCTGTAGATCTCGACGGTGTTTCCGCTTGGGCGCACAGGAATAGGCGTGACATCCCAAAAATCGGCAGTCTTATTCCAATACTGCTTATGGTGGCCTTCATCGTATACGCCAGAATAATTTTGAATGCGTAAAAGTTTTCCAAGCATCCGCTCCTCTGTCAACAAAAGAAACCTGTTTATCCTAGAGAGTATTCCTTTGGCCATTCTTGATGAAGTTTAATCCCTACGCCTCTCATTAAGTATACTATTTTTCTATAAAAAAACATCTAATCACATATAAAATAGATGTTTTTACCATATTCTGTTAGTATCCGTAGTAACTATGTGCCTGGTACATTTTTCAGCTGTCGCCTTCAGAAGCTTCAGAGGCATCACAACTTTCAGAGGCATCACAAGCACCTCCTACATCGGCTGATGCCGGCGGTATCGCCCCATCAAGATTATCTTCATTGCCGAACAATCCGAGAAAAGAAGATGTGCCTTTTTGAGAGAAAATACGGCCGATGATACTCAAAACGATAAAAAGAAACAGCACTCCAAAAACTGAAAAAATATTTCTCAATGGTTTTTTCACCATACTTTTTAGTTTATGCTTTACAACTACCCCCTTGGAGAAATTATAACATGTTACGAACAGGAAAAAAAGGAATTGTCAAGAACGGCTCATTAGTAAGGCATCTCCCTTCTTTCATTTCAGGTTGAACATTGTCCGACGATAAGTCCATAAACAATGGATTCCGTTGTCCCGTCAATATCCAATAATACTTCGAGCTCTTTATCGTGCGTACCTCCAAGGGCACAACTACCAAGGCTGAGAGCCTGTGAAACTAGATGGATGTTCTGTCCGATATGGCCCGCTTCAAGCAATATATATCGATAGCCACGTTCACCATATTTCCTCTGGCTGCGATCAAAAACAGCTGTGATGATAATGGCGACAGAGGCTTTCCTGACCCATTCATATGTAAAAAAAGAAAGCAGGCCCGACTCTGAAAACTTCCTTTGCCAGAGTACTTCTAGGGCGTGTCTCCGCACATTATAATGATATACCCCCTCCGGCACATCCATGTTCCCTGCAAGAACTACGGGGTAGACCTCCAGAGGATACCTCCCCCCGCCGGAAGGCTGGGCTCTATGAACCTTGGCGCCATCTTCCGAACGGACAATGCCGCAAGAATACTTCAGCAATGTAGACAATTGAGAGAGGGCGAGAGATTCGCCTGTAAAAGAATGACTGGAATGACGCTCATTCACAACAGCCGCTAGCTCTGCTTGCATAAAACGTGACTCCGGTACATTCGGTAAGGCTATTTTTTCAAAACGCGGATACTCCTTGTATTCAATAGTGCACCAATTGGCAGGCCATTCAGCGGAATTTTTGGCAATAGGTGGATGGCCCTTGGTATGATTCTTAGATGATCGATGAAATAATTTGGAGAGATCGATAGTATCGAGCATATTTTTAGTATAGAGTTATTCGCTTATTTGGAAATTGCTGTCTTTTAGGGGAATGGGTGTGGGATAGGATTATATCCATCGCCATTTCCGAATTGAGTGAAAAAATCGCGCAATCTCTGCGCCCCCACCGGAGCAAATTTTTCATTCATATACAGCGGGAGAAGCGCCGGTACGGAAACGCTTACGTAATAATAGCCCAGGTCGCTCAATACTTTATGTTTGGCCTCATAGAAGAAAATTTCATACGCCGATCCTTTCTCTTTAAATTTTTCCACCAAAAGAGAGAGTCCCGCTTGCACCGACTGGGTGTCGTATGATTTTTCCGGTAACGGATGCTCTTTACCGCTTATAAAAAATTCAATATGTTTGAGCATTTGCTTGTTTCCCCAATGGGAAACTCGCTCTGTTTGTGTCGTTTTTAACGTAAATGGCTCAAAAGTTTTTGGTAGTTCTGGAAAAGTATCAATCATAGCCTCTTTCAGCCAACCGCGCACATTGAGCGCTTCACTATAGGCACGCATGATGCACTCCTCTCTTTGCGATCCGCAACCGCCTCCCATAGTGACAGCCGGTCCTCGATCACTACGGTCGATCAGTGTAACAATGATGACCGGCACTCCAAAATCATTGTGAAGTTCGAGAATATGCATTTCCAGATGATAACGCTTCGTGTCAGACGCTATCTTTTGTAATTTTGGATTTTTGGAATGTAGGATGTTAATTTTCTCTGGCGTGACTTGACAAAGCCAATACAATAAAAAAGTATCGCGCTGAATAAGTTCATATAGACCTGAAAGTATCGCCCCTTCTCTCGTGAACATACCGGCCGCACCGTTGGTGATGGGAGATTGCAGTATCGGCTCCTCTTCATCGAAAGGGTAGCTCCAGTAAACCATCTGAGCCGGGATAAGGGCTTGGCGTTTCTTCGTCAGTGAGAATCCTTCGACCCAGCGGAAGCGACTTTGTTCAGTAAAATTCATACGCGGGTCATGTTTTTTTTGTTCAGGAGAAAAATTATCCACACTGAATGGATCCAAAAAATGTGCCTTCTTTTTTCTGAGCTCAGCGACAGAGGCTGTTTTTACACTGCTCTTCTTATGAAATATCAAAGGATAGCGCTCCAAAAGCTCTCCAATCACCTTGGATACAGCTTCGTTAAAATCATATGAAACACCTCGACCACAAACCCGCGGCTTATGGAGGATTCCATCCGATAATTGAATCATTAGACGAAGAGTATAGATCTTCGGTTCATCATGAAATATCCTCCCATAATAAAGATTTGGGGTCTGTAGAACGCCGGCACGATATAAATACTCCAAAATAACTTTCCAATACGGGGACAAACTTCCCTGTCCCGCCAAAGGAATATATCTATCCGCTTTATCTTTGTCTTTCTGCTCCCGAAAAATTTCCAGCATCCGCAGATGGACTTTATCAATAAGAGGCAGCGGCAGACGATAATCCCCGGGCTGTTTCCAGAGAAGATCTTTAAGATAGTCCTTTTCGCTCATCAGAGAGTAGTTTTCCTCAGGCATATACTGGTGAGCGAAATCAGAATCTCCTTTTATTTTCGCATTGCTTTCCATAGTCATTTTTTTAGGATTTGATAATGATACCACGATAAACCCATTGACGCTAAAAAACCATATTTTCATCGTCTGTCTTGAGCCAGTGGAGCAATCGCGCGCCGCCAATAAGCACATGGGACGAGGCATCGCTCCACACTTCTTGATTGAGCGCGTCATGCCGAAAGCCGCCGCTTACTCTCAGCTTCCTTTCTTCCGGCACAAAGTACGTATTCTCCTCGCCGTATTGCATCATCCTGAGCCATCCGAAAGCGCGGCAGATGGCTTCTTTATTTTCTTCCGGCAGAAGCGACAAAACCTCAAAAATCTTGCCTGTCCCGCGGGTATAAGCGAAAGAACCGCCAGGCACGCTGGCAAAACTGCCATCAGAGAGCTGCTGTTTTGTCAGCCACTGGGCCATCCTGCAAGCCTTGTCTCGCCACTCATCTTTTTGGGTGGCAGCAGAGAGCCTGAGCAGACCATTGAGCGCCTCGGGGAAAAAAGCCAGTGAGAATTTTTCGCTTTTTTTCAGTTTGTTTTCATAATCCCGCAGAGTAAAAGAGAGCATCGCTTCGCCTTTGTGCCAAAATTTTTCTGCCTCCTTTCCGAAAGAAAGAAACAGGGAGGCCATCTGGAGATACGCAATAGGCTCGTAATCAAGCTTATCAACATGCCGATAAATATCCCCTGCCGCCTCATTGGCTTCTTCTTTTTTCCCGCTGATCAAGAGAGTCTTGGCATAATATGCGAGGCCGAGCAGTTTTGCAGGCAAAGGAATGGATGGGTGCCTTGCAAAATGATGGCGGAGATATTCCAGCGCTTTTTCTCCCGCTACGATAGCAGTCGGCATACCAATCGCCTGACCGCCTAGTATTAGTGTTCCGGCCGCGAGTGGCAAGCGCACCCAGTCGATTTGTTTTTCTTGGCCGGTAAGCGGATTAATTTGGGGCGAGATATTCCCGTCTTTTTCCTGGATAGACACGAGATGGGCGAGAGAAAGCCGCATGCAATTTTCCAAATCGGCCATGAACCGCTTGTCAAAATCCGTCCCCTGATCAGCCGTTTCTTGCGCTACAGGACCAACGAGAGACAAGACCGAAGACGTATCGAGAGACTCGATGAAATCATCCACTTCGAAAAGTTCCGCTCTCGCTGATCCAAAACATCTGGCGGGGATCTTTGCTTTTTCATACGCCAGGCGTTCTAAGAATTCCCGCAAATTCCCAAAACGGGAACAGTTGAAAGTTTCTGGCAGGTACCACCCGACATTTTTCCAAAAAACAAGCCGGTATCCTTTCGTAACATCTATTTCATTCACTTTTTTTTCAAATAATGAAAGCGGCATGCGCAGTGAATGCATAATAGTAATTTCAATACGTGCCCGTTTCAAATCATCTGCATTCACCGGTTTGAAACGGCTGTCAAAGGGCGCTTTTTTCGCGGCGCTCCTGAGCGCTTCATTAAGGGGCAGATTTCCCACAATCACCGAGGAACGCAGGTGTCCCTTGACCCACAGCGCGACATCAAGCGAGATCTTTTCATCAAAACGTTCGGAAAAATTCACCGGCAATGATGGCGGACTAGACTCCTGCAAAGTTTCCTCTATAGTTTTTCTTACAAAGTAAAGCATGTTCCGCTTTTCCTCATCGGAAAACCCAAAACGGAGCGGCAACGGCCTCCCGTCATAGCGCTTCTTGTTTTCCCATATCTCTATGCGCGCGGAACGGAAAATCGGCTGCCAATCATCTTGGGAAGCATTTTCTTTTCCGCCCAGGACTTTCTGACAATCGATAAATTCATCGGAGGCACACACGATGAAAGAAACCGGCGTTTGATTGCTTCTTTTGCAATGCTGAGCGCTATACCCTTTTCGACTGTTTGGTTTTTTAGATAAAACAATATATTTTATCTGTTCCGGCAAATAGAGAAACACGATCGCACCAGTCGCCGCAAGCCTCTGTGTCGCCCATAGGTAAAAAGCCTGAAGTTCCCGGATAAAGTACCGCTCTTCTATTTCTAACTTTTTCTTTTCCAGATAATCCAATAGCTTCATATCAAAAATCCTTTTCCCCACGGACGTATTTTCCCGTTTTTTATCGGATGCACGGCTCAACCGATAGAAAGAGCATTTTTTATGATACACTATATACCGGCTACATCCAAAAACCAAAATCTCATGAAATACGGCAAAAAAATCGTCCACCAGATAAAAGCCGCACTTCAAAATAACAAAATCTTGATTGTTTTAAGCTTTTTTTTGATTGCTTCGGTTTTGCTCTGGAGTTTCCGGGAGCCAATGAGTTATTTTTTGTGGGAAAAACTACGATCAGAAAAAATCGCCACTTTTATCAATCCCGCTGATCCCAAGCTTCAATTTGCTATCGGCGATTATTACTTCGGCCAGGGTGCCTACGACGTCACTCAGGCAAAAAAGTATTTCCAGGCCACTATTTGAAAATCTATTCCACCAGCCTCGAAGAAACAAGAAAGTCACCCAGCATAATCTCGAACTCGTCGGATAAAACCCATAACATTGAGGACTTGACCCCGCACTTTTCAGGAAATCAACAACCCTGTGGCAAGACCACGGGATATGACCTGAAAGTGCGTGGTTGACAAATATCATTATTTGATATAATATGGATATTGTAATATCATTATTTACATGATTTATGTCATTTATTGAGAGAGATCTCGAAAAACTCATAAAAGAAAGGCTCTTCAAAAAGAAAGTCATTATTCTCTACGGAGCCAGACAAGTCGGAAAGACGACTCTCGTAAAAAAGATGCTTGCTGAGTATCCGGGTAAGGGAAAATATTTCAACTGCGAAGTTTTTTCCGTTCAAAGAAACTTGGAAGCGATCGAGCCAGAAAAAATCAAGTCTTTTTTCGGCGATGTAAAAATTGTCGTATTGGATGAAGCGCAGAAAATTCCCCGCATCGGCATGGTATTGAAAGTCATGCTCGATGAATATCCGGAACTGCAGATTATCGCCACCGGATCATCGAGTTTCGAACTGGCTGATAAGGTTTCCGAACCGCTGACGGGAAGAAATTTCACGTTTACTCTGTACCCGCTCGCTTTGAGCGAAATCTCTCGAGGCCAGGGCATTTCGGCTATCGAATCGAAGATGGAAAACATTCTCCGTTTTGGTAGTTATCCGGAAGTATTTTCTCTTCCTGAAGAAGCGGCGAGAGAACGGCTGGATGAGATAGCTTCAGATTATCTCTATAAGGATGTCCTCATCTTCGAAGGAATGAAAAAATCGGAAGTCATCAGGAATCTTCTCCAGCTTCTCGCGCTGCAATTGGGGCAGGAAGTTTCGTTTCAGGAATTGGCGCAGCAACTCGGCATCAACAGGCTTACCGTGCAGAAATACATCGACATTCTGGAGAAGTCATTCGTTGTTTTCAGGTTGCGCGCTTTTTCTCGGAACAAGCGGAAAGAAATATCGAAATCGGTGAAGATATATTTTCATGATCTGGGCCTGCGCAACAGTGTCATCCAGAATTACAATACACTCGATCTGCGGACTGACCGAGGCGCTCTTTGGGAAAATTTCTGTATTGTCGAAAGGAGAAAAATGAACGAGAGAAAGCGCCGTCAAGCAAACACATATTTTTGGCGGACATATACGCAGAAGGAGGTGGATTATGTGGAAGAATTCGGTGGAAAAATCCGCGGATATGAATTCAAGTGGAACGCGGAAAAGAGTTTTTTTCCGCCGCAGGAATTTGTGAAGAATTACCAAGCTACCGTCGAAAAAGTGGACAAGGAGAATTATTGGAAATTTCTTGAATTGGCATGACTTTTTCCGAACGCGATCCCGGCAATCGACAAAAAGCGTTAATTATCGGTCTTTTCAAGAAAAATCCTGATAAAATATAAATGTCTTGGTTTTCCTATTTCATCCATAATGTATGTTTCCAAAAATGAAATTTACAATTTTTCTTTTTGCTGGCATCATTACCATTGCCGCGAGCATATACTGGTGTTTCCGCATCCCGACATACTATTCTCTCTGGCCCAGGCTCGGTCTGGAAAATATTGCTACCGCGATAAATCCCACCGATCCCAAGCTTCAATTCGCCATCGGCGATTATTACTTCGGCCAGGGTGCCTACGACGTCACTCAGGCAAAAAGGTATTTCCAAGCTACTATCGCTCTCAATGAGCGTTACCCCCGCGCCCACTACCAGCTCTCCAGAATCTCTTTTATCCAAGGCAACCTCAACCGAGCGCTCAAAGAGATAGATCGCGAACTGGAACTCTATCCTGACTTCAAACGTTCTTATTATATCCGCGGGCTCACTTATGGGTACAGAAAGGAACTGGAAAAAGCCGCTGCGGACTTCGAAGAATTTCTCAGGTGGAAGCCGGAAAGCTGGGCGAGCCACAATGACTTGGCCTGGATCTATTTCCAGATGGGAGAGTATGAAAAAGCGCTGAGAACGGCCGAGGAGGGATTGCAGTATTATTCTCTGAATGCCTGGCTCCTGAATTCCCAGGGAGTGGCTCTCCTCAATCTGGAAAGAAAAGACGAGGCCAGGCTGGCTTTTGAAAAAGCTCTGCCACTGGCCATGGCCATGAGCCCACTCGAGTGGGGGCGCGCCTATCCCGGCAACAATCCGGAGATTTATCCGGAAGGACTAGCCTCGATGCAAGAATCGATCAAGAAAAACTTAGAGCTCATCGGACCCTAGCTTCGGTTACAAGTAAAACCACTTCTTCCCGCACCACAAGCATTCTAATTTTTTTGTTCTCGAAGGAATTTTTCGCCGCGCTGCATCATTTCGAGTATTCTTTGCTCGCCGTATTTCTCTTTGAGGAATTGGTTGGCAGAAACCAGCCTGAAATAAGTGAGATCAAAAGGCATCTCTCTGGTCAGCCTGAGAGGATTTTCATACGCGCTTTTGTTATAGGAAAGAAGCAAAAGGGACGGGTAGCCCCGGCTAATGAGTAAAAAACGAACAGGCACCCCTATCCCGTTTTTAATAAAGGCAGCAATGATAGCATTGTTTGAAATAGCAAAACGGATAATTTCGTCGAAGCGCGGCATTTTCTGACGAGCAATGGAAAGAAGTTTTTCTATGTATACTACCTTCTCCGGGCCGATGATTTCGGAAAGGCCAGTTTCTCCGTATTCGGTGAGGAGCGATTGAAGTCCCCCAATATAGGAATCAAACTCAGACTCGTATAAAGTGTCGCCTGTTGTGATTTTATTTTCTAAATCATACATATCAGGCGCCAGTTTTTTCAGTCTATCATCGGCCATTACTGACCCCTCGGAAAGCAGATGATAAAGAGTATCCATAGCGATAGCCCGAGAGAAATCGCTTTCCATCGATTGACATATATATAAATTCGTGGCTGGCTGGTAGAGGTAATCAAGGCCGGTTTCCCTCAGAAATACCTTATGTTCATTGGAGAGTTTACTGACATCTGTAAAATAGAGATCATTCACGAAATGGATGGTAAAAAAACCATTATTCCGGCTGTCAGACTTCAACCAAGATTGATAATATATGGTTTTGGCGCCGGTAAAACAATCGCTCCGATCGAGGGCTATGAGCGGATTATTCTCTCTTGCAAAAGATGCATCAAGAGCGCTGAAACTCTGAAGATACGCGCGCATAAGACTGATGTTATCTGCCACATTCGCTGTGAGCGGCTCGTACCGTACATCGCTTCGTTCGCCCGCGGCGGATAACTTACCCAGCGCTCCTTTGAGTGAGGGGCAAGTGAAAGAATAATGGCTTAAGCAAGCTTCTCTTTTTTTCAGCTCCGCCGTCCTCTTATTCATTTCAGATACAGCCCCTTCGAGCGCCAGTCCGTATGTATTTGTCGTCCCGTAACCGTCAAAAAAATTATATTTCACATTCAAGCGATCTGTATAATACCCTCGGTACGCGGCCGCGAGCCGTTTCGCGTAACTCATATTGAGGCGGATGAGATTATCCAGGTTTTTGTAGTACCCCGCCGCATTTTGAGAAGACGCCGCGAAAAGCAATGCTTGGCGCGCTTTCTCTGTTTCAGAAAGCTGTTTCAAGAAAGCGATGGGGTGAAGGTCTTCCCGAATAAGCATTTCATCATCTTTTCCATACAAAGATGCCGTCCTCTTTACTGACGCATCCAGATCTGCTACGCTTTTTTCCAACATATCGGCATCCGTCCCTTCTATGCCGAAAATGGGATCGAACCGGTTCAAAGCGGATGCGTACGCGACCCGCAATACCCGTTCGCTGACGAATACGGAAACAGCCTCCCCCTCAAACTTCACCGCGCCCTTTTCAACAGTGTAAAGCTTATTATGAAAAGAAATAGGCAAAACAATAAAATCCCTCAATTCGTTTTGAAGGAGAATATTCTGCTTTACGCTTCTGTCGTATAAAAAAGCAAAAATTCCTAAAACAAGGAAGATGGTAAGCGTTGAAACTGTAATATACTTTTTATATGAAATACCCATCTTCTCTCTCGGTTATTGAAGCGTTCAAAAGGATGTGGTATGTCATTCCAAGAATCCGGCGCAACCGACAAAAAGCGAGACACTCTCCTCTGCGGATTCAGGCTGACACAAAGCGGCATCATCGCTTTCCGCTGAGGTTATTTTCTCTCCGTCAAATACGGGAGTTTTGTTTACTTGGCCTGATTTGGAAATACCGATAATGCCAAAAACAAAACCAGCAAAAACAGCCAGTACCAACTTGAAATTCCTTGGTTTATTCATATGTATTTTCCTAGTGGCAATTATACCACGAACCAGCCAAATAGCATAACGACTTGTCAAGGGATATGGGCAAGCTCAGGCTCTCATTCTCAGTCGTTTACCTTTCTCATCCGAATTTTCTTGCCGGGCCACAGCAGAGATGGAACAAATAAAATACTGGGAGAAAGGAAAATGCCAGCGTCAATAAGATCATTCAAACGCCTCGTTTTCGTCAATTGCAAGTGCTTCTGTATGCATTCTGACACAAAAGCCTCACCATCTTGCATCCCTTGCAATTTGACCGTCGGGACGGCTTTGACTGTCATCGAACCGAGAGTCTTTCCTTCCTCGAAGATCTCTCTTATTTCCAAATAGTAATCCGCTACATACTTGCGAAGCAAAGAAAAGACCCTTTCTACCTCCGCAATGTGGAAAGTCGCCCCCACGCAATTTATTATGTCATAATTCATTCTTCCATAGAGGAGCAGGGTTTCGGTGGATCCGCAGCGGCACTTTTCCTTGATGATTTTTCCGGCATCGCCCGTCAGATAATGATCCAAAGTTGGGGAAAAAACGGCGATTTCTCCCACTCCATTCTGATTTGATGCAACAATGGAAACGGGATTGACCGGATGATACGCCTGAAAAGCTTCGCCCCGATACCTTTTTGCCAGGTACGGGCAATCTATCGCGATCGTACCGAGTTCATTCGCGGCATAACGCAATTCGATTTTGCCTTTTGGAAATATTCTCGCCAATTTTTTTAAGAATGCTTGTGTCGGCGGCTCTCCGCTTATGTGTATTTTTGTTATTTTTTTACTGAAAGCGCTTACTTTTTTACCATGCAGCTTGTCGATAAAAAAATTCAGGATATGGACCACAGAATGAATGACGCGGGGCTGGAAATCGGCGATAACCGATGAAATCAGCGGGTGTTCTATATCCTTTTTATTCAGAAAAAGAATGCGTGTCGGCTTGGCATACTGATTGAGAATGATTTGAGCCCACAGTAAGCCAGTGCTGTTTCTTGCGTTGATGACCAGAAGCGGCTTGGCATACTCGTAAAAAGCCAGCGCCGCCTTGTTCAATATAAAGCGCAACAAAGCCGTTGCGGGGCTTCCACCGGTTGTTCCGCTGGTCATCCGGACGAAAAGATTCTCAACGGTTTTTTCGCCAGGCGCATAGCATTCTATACCGAACATTTTTGTTTGGAGATCTTTTCTTTCGGTATAGAGCGTGCCGTCGATTGTTTTCATATTAATTTCGTATTGAAAAACTTAACTCGCTTCCGCAGAAACAGGACTTCTTCTCCATTTTGATTTTTATCCGCGTGCGGTACTTGATTATCGGCGTTGGCCTCATAATAAGCTGTGTCGCCACAAGATAGCCGTGTTCATCGGTTTCAATCAGCGTATTTTCTGACGGATGGAACGTTTGTCCATCAGCCTTTTCTTCGCAGGCCAGGCCGAGCGAACCGGTTTCAGACAGCGAAAAAACCAGAGTGATTTTTGCGTTTGGAAAATATTTTTTCAAGGAGCCGTTGCAATCTGCATCAAAACAGAAATCAACCAGAATGATGCTTGTAATTTTCTTACCATCGATATAACGCTCTGCTTTTGAGAGAAGTTTTTTTATAGACTCAGTATCACCGACAATCGAGTCAACTCCGTATCGCTCTGCAACCATGAGGGTGATATCGAGATTGTCCTCGGCTGCCAGGGGCATGATGTTTTTCCCGTAAAACCACAGCCCCTTTTCTATTGATTCGTGGGAATTTTCAAAAGATACAAGAGGCCGCTGACACAGAATTCCTCCATAACTTTCTTGGCCGATGCTGTCTTTGGTCACCGCGATGAGAAAAGGGATATCATTGCCATACACTACCTTGACGAACAGGCCATTTTTGACATAGAGCCTCTTATCAAATTCGTGCTGAATAATATGCTTTACGTCGATAGTTGGCAGGGAATAGTAGTCAATCCTGCCATCTTTCGGATTCACATTCCCCCATACACTTTTATAAAAACTCGATTCTTTGGAATGATAAATGGCCTCGATAAAATCATATAATCTTTCCAATTTCCTGTTTTTTGCTGATGATAGGCGCGTTTCGTTCATACATGACAGTATAGCTAAGAGAGGGATAAATGACAATTTAACCTTTACGTCGGCGCAATGATGTGCTATTTTGCACTTAGTTTTTTAACAGCGCTTAAAAAGCTCCCCGTGTAAGCTCGTGGGAAATCCATATTTGAAATGTCCTAAAAAGGAGGCACAGATGCAAATCACTTGTCTATTGGCTGTTGTTTTCTACTGTTTCACGCTGGGGTTCTCGGTAGCACAAGCACAAGGCTATCCGGATAAACCGATCAGATTGGTCGTCGGTTTTCCGCCGGGAGGAAACGTCGATCTGGTGGCTCGCTTGATTTCCCAGAAATTGAGCGCGCAGAGCGGCTGGCAAATAGTAATAGACAACAAACCAGGAGCGATTAGCACTATCGCGAATGGGTTTATAGCCAAGTCCGATCCGGATGGTTACGTTGTGGGTATTTTGACAGCGGGTTCTATTACTGCCACGCCGTATATTATGAAGGTTCCCTACGGCCTGGACGACCTGTTACCCGTTCTCAAGGTAGCATCATACGAGTCCGTTTTGGTGGTTCACCCATCAGTTCCGGCCAAGACGATCAAAGAACTGGTGGCACTGGCAAAGAAACGGCCGGGAATCCTAACGTTCGGTTCATCTGGTGTCGGAAGCACCTTTCATCTGGCATTCGAGCAGTTGGGAAGTATGGCTGGAGTAAAAATGGCGCATATCCCTTACAAGGGTGCCGGGCCGACTTTGATTGATCTTATTGCCGGCCGTATTGACTCGACCGTTAACTCTCTTGCAGTCATGAAACCCCTTATTGATCAAGGGAGGGTGAGAGCCATAGCGGTAACAGGCAAGAAGAGGAACCCATTATTCCCGAATGTACCAACAGTCGGGGAAACTTATCCCGGTTACATCGTAGATTCGTGGATGGGACTCTTCGTGCCAAAAAACACCCCCGCCGCAATCGTTCTGCGACTGAACACCGAAGTCACAAAAGCACTGCGAGAGCCCGATATGGAAAAAAGCTGGAAAAAATACGAGTTTGAATTCTCTCCGAATTCGCCAATGGAATTCGGCAAGCTCGTAAAGGAAGAATCCATACGCTACGGCGCGCTCATCAAAAAATTGGGGTTGAAACCGGAATAACCCCCGCCAAACCACCCCACCTCCCGCCAGCCAGACGGGAGTTTTTTCTACCAAATATATAACAGGGTTGACCCCGCACCAATTCCAGGGGGAATCTCTGCCTACAGTAAAATGTCAGGCGTAGCCGCCTATCGGCTCACACTTGTAATTACCAAAAATCTTTTGCGAGAATTAGTGCGGGGTTGACATTCTTTCCGAAAAGCTCTTTTATTTTGACAGTTTTCATTATATAATGGATGGGTAATTTGATAACACACCCCGGTTACCTCGAAAGAAGGTAACGGGGTAAACAAAAATATGTTTGAACAATTCTCGCGACCGTTGAAAGTCGCTTTGCTGATATTATTTGTCGCCCTGCTGGCGGTATTGGTTCTTGTCATCTTGACACAGAGAGGCTTGCTCGGCAAGAAAATTGAAACTATCGTGGTTCCCACTCCGACAAGCCAATCTCAGACAGAGACTCCTCAGGGGTCTCCTGCCTCTCCATCTTCACCCCAGTTTCCCATTAGTGAAGATGCTCCTAAGATAATCAAAGATTTAAAGGCTCAGCTTGATGCAGGAACCATTACTCCCGAGGAAGCGAGAAAACAGCTGGAGGCTAGCAACGCTCAAACCGCTCCTTAATTTCATCCCGCTGACGCCAAGAAGTAGTTGAGGGGATAAGAAAACATTTGAATGAAAAGAAATATAAAAACAGCTAGAGGAAAAGATCCGTTCTGGATGTTTTTTGTGTCCGTAAAGAAAAAGATCCGACTCTTGTCTATTTATTGGAAACGCAAATTTTCTTTTGCCCATTTTTTTTCTTCGCTCGTAAACAGAAAAAACGCCAAAAGGTATGCCTTTGTTGCTGGATTGTTTTTTCTCGTTATAGCTTCCGCCACTTCTCTCTTCTTTTACCAACAATTCCGTACCCCCGAATCAAGCTCCTCGCCTGAGGTAGGATTTTCATCACTTTCGCCAAGCGGTTCCCTCGGCGGTGAAATACTTCCCGCCTCGTGTGAGTCGAATCCTGGGCATTGTATACAAAGCAGCTGTGATAAAAATGGTTGTTATTGCACTGCATATGAAGTAGTCAACTGCTGCGTTCCAAATCAAGGCCAAGCCTGCACCTCATCCGCCAATGCCTGCGGTCAGACACAGTCGAACGGCTCTATCCAATGCAACGGCTCCTGTTCCTCCACTCCGCCGGCCAATCCTCCCGGTTATGGTAATGCCTGTACCGGAGCAACTTCATCACCCAATGCCTGCGGTCAAACAAGCCCGGGAGGCGCCGGTTCTATCCAGTGTAACGGCTCTTGCAGCGGGGCAACAGGCTCGACTCCTGCTAATCCTCCGTGGCTTGGCGTAGGCTGTTCATCCGCTGCCAACGCCTGCGGTCAGACCAATTCCGGAACATACAATTGCGCCGGTACCTGCAGCGCCTCAACGCCACCGAATAGCGCTTGCCCCGCCCCCACCCTCGCCTTCTCTGCCAATCCTGTCACCATCGTTTCCGGCAACTCATCCACTCTGACCTGGACACCGACCAATGCCGCCTCCTGCTGGGCCTGGGGGGGCGGTATCGATGGCTGGAAAACTCCTACGGGCGGAAATCAAGTGGTTTCACCCGCAACCACCACCACCTATTTTATGGAGTGTTGGAACAGCACGAGCGTTTCCTCCGGAGTAAAGCAAGCGGCAGTGAATGTGACCGTACCTATCCCCACCGTCGATCTAAAAATAAACGGCTCGAATGGGCCTCTCAATCTCACCCAAGGCGCTACAAAGAACATCTCTTGGACAACCGCCAATGCCGCCTCCTGCACCGCCTCTTCCAGCGACGGCTTTTCCGGATCGAAATCTGTTCCCACCGGAGAAGAATCCGTCATAGCGAATGTCACCTCGAATCACACGCTCACTTGCCTCAACAGCCTCGGAAACGGAAACTCTGACTCGGTGCAAGTGAATGTTTCTTGTTCTCAGTCTTGCGGCTCGTGGTCTAACTGCTCGGTTGCTTGCGGCGGCGGCACGCAGACGCGTTCCTGCACCAATACTTCTTGCCTGCCTTATATAGACACTCAAGACTGCAATACAAGTGCCTGCGGTGACTACAACTGGAAAGAAGTGGCGCCGTAAAAGAGAGGTATTAAGAATTCGAAAACCGAGGAGCCATTCCTCGGTTTTTTAATGAAACTTGGATTTGTTGCAGTAACCGGACCACTGTAGAACCATAAAATCTAATTTATGCTTTTTTAAAGGTAATATTAGCTTACAGTGATCCGGCCGCTGTAAGTTCTCTAGCTTTCCTCAAACAAATCTTTTGCCAACTGTTTCCTTTCGACCATCCCCTTGAGAGATTGCTCGGCAAAATGTTCATATTCTTGCACGTTTCGGAATTGACCAAGGATGATCTCTTTTTGGCAAAATTCTTCTCTGGCGCCTCCTCTATACTCATTCCAGCTTGAACGCACCAGCTCAGCGGTCCGACCGCTGTAGCGATGCACACGAAAATTAAGATTGACGTAGACGCTCACATGCAATAAATATTCATTATTCCCGACAAAACTTGATTTGAATTTCCCTTGAAATAAACTTCCGCTTCTTTTATGCTTCTTATTAAAATACCAGGTATATCCTCCAGAAAGCCTTTTCATATATTCGCTGATACCGCCATCAGCCACTTGCCGAAGAATTAAATGAAAATGATTCGGATTCAGACAATAACAGATGATTTCAACGAGCGGATCATTATTCACAGCGGTCGAACCGCTGTTTTTTCCGCGGTTTTCTTTGAGTTGGCGGAGGCTCCCGATCGGTTGTCGTGAATTGAAGGCAAGCATACTTTGTAAAAAACGCTCCACATCAGAACGGTTCATAAATATGGCGCGCTTATCCACGCCACGATTGTATACGTGATATATCTCTTCGGTGGCTAACGGAACCTTTCTCGTCATATTCTTCAACAAGTTCACAGCGGTTCGACCGCTGTTTTTTTGCGTGGTTAAAGGGCTATTTGAATTTGACGGTGCCTTTGTATTTGGTAGTGCCTTTGAGGCGCTGTGTATCAAAGCTTCCAGCGAGCTTGACTTCGGTGATGAAGATGTAGGCGCGACCAGCATAAGAAGAATAGCCATAGGCTCCCACGGCCAAATCAGTCTTGCCATCGGAGTTGAAATCGCCGGAGGTGATGGAGATGCCAAAACTATTACTCGTCGTTTGGCCAGTAATAATCACATCGGCCGTGGCGGCTGTGGTAGGAATGGAGCCGTCATTATAGAAGATATGGACGCGGCCGGTATTGGTAGAATAACCGTAAGCGCCCACGGCTAGATCAGTACGGCCATCGGCGTTGTAGTCGCCGGAAGCGAGGGAGGAGCCAAAGAAACTACTGGCTTCCCCCGTGATAATCACATCGGCCGTAGCGGCTGTGGTAGGGATGGAACCGTCGTTGTAGAAGAGGTAGGCGGCAACACTGTAATTACCTATAGCCAGATCGGTAGTGCCATCGGCGTTGAAGTCACCGGCGGCCAGGACGGAGCCAGCACTAGTGATGATGACATCGGCCGTGGCAGCGGTTGTGGGGATAGAACCGTCATTGTAGAAGAGATAGGCATTGCCGAGAGAACTTGTCACAACGAGGTCAGTAGTGCCATCGGCGTTGAAGTCACCGGAGGCGAGGGAGTCACCGAAGAGACTACTGGCTAGACCGGTGATGATGACATCAGCCGTAGCGGCGGTCGTCGGGATACTGCCGTCGTTGTAGAAGATATAGGCGCGGCCGGTGAAGGAGGAATAGCGATAAGCACCTACTGCAAGATCCATTCGGCCATCGGCGTTGAAGTCACCGGCAGCCAGGGAGCGGCCAAAATAATTATTCGTCGTTCCGCCCGTAATGATGACATCGGCGCCAGAAGCATTTTCGGTGATGATGGAACCGTTGTAAAAGATGTAGGCGCGGCCAGTGGAGGAAGAATATTCAAAGGCTCCCACAGCCAGGTCGGTTTTGCCATCGGCGTTGAAATCACCGGAAACGAGAGAGAAGCCGAAGTAGTTACTCGTCGTTTCGCCAGTCAGAGTAACATCGGCAGAAGCAGCACCAGCGGGATAGGAGCCGTCGTTGTAGAATATATAGGTGCGGCCGGCGGAAGTACTATAGCCATAGGCTCCCACGGCGAGATCGGTTTTACCATCGGCGTTGAAATCGCCGGAGGTGAGGGCATAGCCGAAGTAGTTGTTTGTTGTTTCGCCGGTGATGACCGGATCATTGAACGTATACATATACACTTTGCCCCGACTGCCGGCATTGCCATAGGCTCCTACGGCCAGATCAGCTTTCCCATCGTTATTGAAATCGCCGGAGGCAAGAAGAGAGCCAAAATAATTACTGGTTGTTTCTCCTGTCAAAGTAAGATCAGCAGTCGAGGCACCGGCTGGATACGAGCCGTCATTGTAGAATATATAGACACGGCCGGTGTTGGTAGAGTAACTAGAGGCACCCACGGCAAGGTCGGTTTTGCCATCGGCATTGAAATCACCAGAGGCGAGGCCACCGAAACCGCTACCCGTTTCGCCCGTCAGAGTAACATCGGCAGTCGCAGCACCGGCAGGGTAAGAGCCGTCGTTGTAGAAGATATAGGCGCGGCCGGTGGTAGAGTAGCCAGTAGCTCCCACAGCCAGATCGGTCTTACCGTCGGCGTTGAAATCACCGGCAGTGAGGGATACACCAAAAACGCTATTCGTCGCTTCGCCAGTCAGGATAACATCAGCAGTCGAGGCGCCCGCCGGGTAGGAACCGTCGTTGTAGAAGATATAGGCGCGGCCAGTGAAGTTAAAGGAGGTGTAAGCATAGGCTCCCACGGTCAGGTCAGTTTTTCCATCGGCATTGAAATCACCTGAAGCAAGAGAATAGCCGAAGAAGTCAAACATTGCTCCGCCCGTCAGAGTGACATCAGCGGTACTAGCCCCCGCAGGGTAGGCACCATCATTGTAGAAAAGGTAAACACGGCCGGTCTGGGAGGTGTAACCATAGGCTCCCACGGCCAGGTCGGTTTTGCCATCGGCATTGAAATCGCCGGAGACAAGAGAGGAACCAAAATAGCTACCTGTGACTTCACCAGTCAGAATGACATCGGCAGCAGCGGCACTGGCAGGGTAAGAGCCATCATTGTAGAAAAGGTAAACACGACCGGTCTGGGAGCTGTACTGGTTGGCTCCTACAGCGAGGTCGGTCTTGCCATCGGTGTTGAAATCACCGGCGGTGAGTGATACACCAAAAATGCTACTTGTCGTTTCGCCGGTGATAATAACATCGGCACTGGAAGCTGTGGTGGTATAGGAACCATCATTGTAGAAGATGTAAGCGCGGCCGGTGGAGGGGCTATAGTTAGTGGCACCTATGGCCAAATCGGTTTTGCCGTCGGCGTTGAAGTCACCAGAAACGAGAGAAATGCCGAACAAGCCATTGGCGACTTGACCCGTAATCTGCATTTCTTGGCCAGCGCCCTGCAGATTGGAACGCACCGAAGCGCTGGGAGGGAGCGCCTGCACCGTCCAGGCATAATTCCCCTGGCCTTGATAGATATACACCCGGCCAGTGGAAGTGCTATAGCCATAAGCTCCTACGGCAAGATCGGCTTTCCCATCATTATTGAAATCTCCTGAAGCGAGGGCGTAGCCGAAGTAATTACTCGTCGTTTCGCCAGTCAAAGTGACATCGGCGGTAGCAGCACCCGCTGGATAAGCGCCGTCATTGTAGAAGATATAGGCACGGCCTGTGAGGTTAAAGGAGGCGTAGCCATAGGCTCCCACGGCCAGGTCGGTTTTGCCGTCGGCGTTGAAGTCGCCTGAAGCGATGGAGGAACCGAAATAGTCAAATGCCGCCCCGCCGGTCAGGGTGACATCGGCGGTAGAGACATCTGCAGGGTAGGCGCCGTCATTATAGAGAATATAGACCCGGCCAGTAGAAGAAGAATACGATTCATCCGCAATGACAAGATCGGTGCGACCATCCATATTCAGATCTCCGGCTGTCAGGTTCAGGCCAAGATCGGAACCAAAAATGCCCGCAATGATCACGTCGGCACTGCCGGCGGCAGTTGGAATGGAGCCGTCATTGTAGAAAATATTAACCTTACCAGTTGAATCCTGAGGAGCAGAGACGGCTATATCGATGGTACCGTCACTATTAAAATCGCCTGCCGTTATGGCCCGTCCGAAATCATCGAAGGTGCTGGCACCAGTGATGATGATATCAGCGGTCGCAGCCGTGGTCGGAATGGAGCCGTCATTGTAGAAGATGTAGGCGCGGCCAGTGAAAGAGCTGTAACCAAAGGCTCCCACGGCGAGGTCGG
>Ga0156211_142_pt1 | contig 22378 bp, 27 predicted proteins | sample RifCSPlowO2_12_FD_116151 | JGI IMG/M metagenome (GOLD analysis project Ga0156211, IMG submission 116151) | Candidatus Moranbacteria bacterium RIFCSPLOWO2_12_FULL_48_12 | reverse complement strand
GTCGGAGTGCTTTATGTGGATACTGACGGCCCGATGGATATTGACACGGCAACGGGAAATATCGTGTTGGATTCTGTTGATGCCGGAGCGGGAGCGATTCTCCCAGAAGACGACAGTGAGGATGATCTAGGAGCCGATGCGACCCGGTGGTCCACGATCTTCGCTGACACCTTGAATTATTCCGCGGCTTTGACCGATGACAATTCGGCTGGAACGACGGTCTCGATGGGAGATAGCGTTACCCTTGATACGGTGACGGTGACAGCCAATACAGCCATTACCGATGGCGAGTGGAATGTTACCAATGCCGGTGTAGCTAACTTCGTTTCAGTTGGGGCAACCACTGCCGGAACAGGCACGTTCACCACGCTGATCGGTGATACGGTTCAGTCCGATACGACCGTAAGTTTCTCGACTAATAGTGAATCGATCGTCAACTCGGTTGATGACACATTCACTTTCACAAGTAATGACAGCGCGGTCACCATTACTGCGGCTGATGCTGATGCTAACGTTGCCCTTACAGTTACCCCCGGAGGAACTGGAGCTTTGACTCTTGGTACTACCGGTGTTAGTGGTACCACCTCCATAACCCTCGCTACTGACGGGACAGGAACAGGCGAAGTAGTTTTGCCTGACGGAGCTATTAGTACTGCGGAAATCGCTGATGGAACAATTGCTGATGCTGATACCAACGGCGCTTTGACTGGCGCTGCCCTTGCGGCTGATACACTAGTGGCTGGTGATATTGCAACTGGTGCGGTAACCACGACTGAGATCCTTGACGCGACTATCGCGGGCGGGGACTTGGCTGCTGATATCGCCCTGACCACAACTGGAGCGGTCAACTTCAGTGGAGCGTCGAGTGTGAGAATTCCTTTCGGTGCTGGACTAGCTACGACTGCTTGTGATGCAGCAGGGGAAACAGGTCAGATCTATCTTGCCAATACCACTGCTGGTGCGATGACGGCTGACAAAGCATACATTTGTAATGGTACTACTTGGTTACTTCTCAACTAGTAGTTAACTCTAAACTCTAAAATAAGAAGCTCTCAACGAGGTCGATAGTTGAAAGCCAAGAAGTCCCGCCTTCCGGCGGGATTTTCTTTTCCTTCCTTTTCTCTTTCTTCTCTTTTTTTATCCTCCCCCCCTCTTTTCTCTCAATTTCACCTGTACATTATAATCCGCTATAGCGGGATAATGTGTACACTCGAATACGATCAAATATTATACTTGGAAGCAAGGCTTCCAAATAACCTTCCTCATACAGCGGTCGGACCGCTGTAAAAGAAGAGATGCCAGATACCCTTTGGAAGCAAGGCTTCCAAATCTCCCTTTTCCTCAGTAGCCTTCCTCCTCGCTCAAACTTGGACGTTTCACATCCAAATCTCCATTCTTCTCGATCCCACGTTGTACATTATAACCCGCTTTCTTAACCTCTCTTCTTTCTCAATCCGCACTAAACTCAGTACCACTACTTATGCAATTGCACAAATAGTGGTACTTGTATATTTCTATTTCCTTCCCTTCTCTTCTTAATCCCGCTGTACATTATAACCCGCTATAGCAGAATAATGTGTACATCGGAAAAGAAGGGATCAGGCACCTTTGATCGCTGAGGATTGTTTTTTTGCCTGAAATAAGCTACAATTTCAGCATGAATGGGAAGGGAAGAACCATTATAATCACAGTTATTCTCGCCATTGTACTGCTCAGTAGTGGAGGTTTTTGGGTGTATCAGAAATTCCAAAAGTCTCAAGAAAGTGCTACGAAGGTGGAGGCGCAAGCAGAAAAAAATTATTTTGAAATCAACGATGAAGTGGCCGGGGTATATTTCAAAGTCAGCAAGAAATTTGATCGTCTTTCCGCCCAGCAGCTCCAGATAAAAAACCAGAGCTTCATCTACGGGTTTTCCGCGTCAGATGATAAGACGGTGGCTTGCTATATTTCCCAAACCAAGCGTGAAAAACCGGGAGGAGTGATGGTTTCCGAGTTGCGGGACGGCGTATTCGAACAAGTGAAAAAAACGTATCCGGATGCCAGGTTGGATGCGGCGGAAGTGGTGGATGTGGGGGAGAACAATAACCGAGGCGCCAAGCTCAAAATGAGCTATAGTAATGCCGATGTTCCCACGTTACAGTGGGAAGTGGTCGGTATCACGGAGAAAACCGCTACATTCGCTTTTTGCGAGCTTCCGGCAGCCGTGCTAGACTTGTACCGAGAGGATATCAATCTGTTTCTGGATAGCATAAGAATAAAATAGGGTCTATTATCAATGTCATTCCGAGTGGAGCGTAGCGTAGTCGAGGAATCTGCTCAAATAAAGTCTACAATCTTTTGTTCTAAGTAGATCCCTCGACTTTGTCCGTGGCGGACTTTGCTCGGGATGACAAGTTTGATATTAATATGATGGAACAAACAGAAGTAAAACCGCAGAAATTTCAGAAATTACTGAAAATTCTTAAGATAAGCGCTATTGTTTTGATGGTGCTGGTGGTTTTGGTTTTTGCATACTTCGTCTATCTTGTTTCCCAAAAAGACCTTTTCGGCTGGCGATTCAATTTCAGTCTGAGCAAAGTGGAAACGGGAACGTACACAAGCTTCGCTCCCAACATCGCTTTTCTTTACCCGAGAATTTTTGAAATTGATGCCAACCGCGAGCGGTATGGTAAGGGATATCTTGTCGGTATCAAGCTGAAGACCGACGACCGAACCGGCTGCGATATACGCCTGGGCGGTCCGGAATTGGATTTCGGAAAAAGTATCGATGATCTTACGAATGAGATTGTCGCGCCCATCCGGGGCAAAGCATCGGATTTCAAGCTTTTGGAAAACAAAAAAACGAAGATCGGCGGCCGTGATGCTCTCAGGGTTTCCTTTTCTTTTCTCGACCCGATAGGCGCCCGTATACGATTGGATCAGGCGTTTGTGAAAGACAAAGATGTGAGGTATTTCATGATTTGCGGCACGGGAGAGTATCAATATAACTTTTTCCGAAAAGATTTCAATGTGTTTTACGATTCCATCAATTTCGAAGGAACGATATCCGATTTTGAAACCGACCGACCATGGTACAAGACGTTTTTCAAAGAACTGATTTTTTGGCGTAAGTGAGCCAAAACTTGACAGTATTGTGAATAGGTGAAATGATATGAAAGTAAGCGAATAATCAATTAAACTCGCCCTGTTAAATAAATTCCGCAAGGTGGCGGTTTAGCTGGGTAAACAATCATATGGCAGAAGGCAACCAAGGAGAAGCGGGAGGATCACTGGGGAAAATAATAACAGTCATTGTCATCGTGGCTGTCATCGTGGCTGGCTTTGTGTATTTCAAAAAGGGCAAGAATTCAGCCGATGTGGCTGACGCGACGAAATATCAAGCTGTTTTTTTGACGAATGGTCAAACATACTTCGGCAAAGTTTCCAATGAAAAGAGAGCCTATGTGTCTTTGAATGACGTGTATTATCTGGTTTTGAAGCGGCCGCTCCAGACACAGCAGCAAACCGAAGGCGAACCGACGCCGCCCGCGACACCGGAATACAGCTTGATAAAATTGGGTAAGGAAATGCACGGACCGACGAGCATGTCCATCAATAAGGATCAGATTCTGTTCATCGAAAATCTGGCTGATGATTCCAAAGTCGTCTCTGCGATAAAAGGCGCTCAAAAGTAATTCTGTGGAACCGAAGAAAAAAATACTTGGTTTGGTGGTGCTTTCGCTCATTGTAGGAGTCGGGATGGGTCTTTACTTCGGGAAAAATACCGAAAGCTCAAAAACGATTGAAATAACAAATTCGAATAAAGATGAAACCGCTACAGCCTCGGATGTGAAACCGGATGTGAACAAGAAGAGTCTGGCTTTGCGGAAGCTTGACCTGTTGAAATACTATACGAATTTTGTCCTTTTACCGAAAGAAAAATTTGCTGATCCAAAAAAATACGGGGAGGATATGAGCGCGGTGGTTGAGGAGATTAATGACAATGAAATTACTGCTCGATACAAAGCGACCGCCGAAGCCGACAGTGATGAGCAAAGAATTGTTAATATTCGCAGCCTTCTGAATTATCTTAGCGACAGCATAAGATCAGACCTCAATTGATTTTTACGGCCTTCGAATCTGAAACAAGAACAAAGCGCCCGTGGCATATAGCGTGACCCGTTTGTTAAACATATGCGACAATTGACATTTCGATTAAAACCAGGGCAACTTTTGAAAGAGGAGATTGAAAAAATGGCTCAGAAAAGCCATATTCAGGCTGGTGTTTTGCTGTCTATTGTGGGCGCTCTGGAAAATGCTACCTTGAGAATGGCTGGTGCAACTCCCGATAATCAGGAGGTGAAGAATTTTGCGGAGCCGTTTGAAATCGTATCCGGTACAGGGACGATCTCACAGGATGGTTGTCACATACATATCGCGATATCCGACAAAGAAGGCAAAGTGATCGGCGGCCATCTCAAAGGTGGTTGTGTGGTGGATATGACAGTAGAAATCGTCATAGGGATATTTGAGGATGCCTCCTATAAGAGGGTTTATGATAAGGATACCGGCTTTAAAGAATTGGAAATTGAATAATTTTTGTTGATGCAGAAGTAAAGAGAGGAATATTATGGCGCAGCATTCGGAAAATCAAAGGCCGCAGGTAGGTCTGGGAGTATATATTCTCAATGACAAAAACGAATTGTTATTGCTCCGGAGAAAGGGAACGCACGGTGCCGGTACTTGGTGCGCGCCCGGCGGCCACTTGGAATTTGGTGAAAGTTTCGAAGAGTGCGCGAAAAGGGAAGCCAAAGAAGAGGCTGACCTCGATGTGGATGACTTGGAAGTCGCGGGTGTCACCAATGATATTTTCGAAGAAGAGGGGAAACACTATATTACGATAGCCATGCGCGCAAAAAGTTATGCGGGGGTGCCGAAAGTCATGGAACCACAGAAATGTGACGCTCTCCGCTGGTTCCCTCTCAACCATCTTCCAACACCGCTTTTTACCCCATGCCAAAACTACTTTGACAGCGACCCCCTATGCCTCTGCGGATCGGGGGTTCGGTTTAAAAAGTGTCATGGAACCTAGCAAATAAATATGAAAGACTTAGAAAAGAAAATCTTACAACATTTGAAGGCAAGGAAATGGGATAATCTGCGGCCTTCCGACGTGGCAAAATCCATTATGATCGAAGGTGCCGAACTACTTGAAATATTCCAATGGGAAAATCTCGAATTGGCAGAAGTGAAGAAAAATAAGGAGAAAATGGAAGCGGTAAAAAATGAATTAGCTGACGTGCTCATTTACTGTATTGAAATGGCCGTGCTCTTGGGACTTGATACGGAAAAAATCATCCGAACCAAGCTTTCATTCGTGCAAAAGAAGTACCCGGCAAAGTTGATGAAGAAAAACACCAGTAAAGAACCAGGAACCGAAAGCACCTATTGGCGCATAAAGAAAAAGTATAGGAAACATGCGTAACGAAAAACTATGAAATTGGAAGAGCATTTTAAACTGATTCCAGAAGTGTATTTAGTTCTTGTCAGGGATAAGAAGGTTTTATTGTCACGAAGATTCCAGACTGGTTACGAGGATGGAAATTACAGCATGATAGCTGGGCATGCCGATGGCAATGAAACGATGAGAGAGGCACTGGCACGGGAAGCGAAAGAGGAGGCTGGGATAACGATTGATCCAAAAAAACTGGAGCATCTATTGACGATGCACCGCTGGTGCGGAGATCACGAAAGAATCGGATTTTATTTTACGGCAGAACAATGGGGCGGTGAGATCAAGAACACAGAACCGAATAAGTGCGATGATTTGGCGTGGTTTCCGATTAATCGGTTGCCCGACAACACCATTCTCTATATTCGAAAAGCGATCGAATGTTACATCAATGGAGTGCGCTATACTGAATTCGGCTGGGGAGAAAAGCAATAAACCGGTATTATGAACGAGCCCGTTGTCATTCCCGCGAAAGCGGGAATCCAGGTTTTCTAGAGAGATTGTTTCTGGATCCCGTATCAAGTACGGGATGACACAAAAAAATTTGCTGTCAGTTTAAAGGTCGCCTGAACAAGAGCAATTTGCTCCTACTTATATGAAACCGAAAATCATCATTGTAGATGAGGAAGATAACATAATCGGTTGTAAAGAGCGAGAAACCGCTGTATTGGAAGATATTTATCGGGTTTCGGCTTTGTGGGTGACCAATAGTCAGGGGAAAATTCTTTTGGCCAAAAGAGCGCTTACGAAGTCTCATAGTCCCGGAGAGTGGGGACCAGCAGTAGCCGGAACGGTAGAAAAAGGTGAAGAGTATTTAGGAAACATCATCAAAGAAGCGGAGGAAGAAATAGGTTTGAAGGATATCGTTCCACAGGTAGGGTCTAAAGAAAGGACACGGACGCGGTATAATTACTTTTGCCAGTGGTATTTTTTGGTTGTGGACAAAACGTTAGACGAGTTTGTCATTGACGAAAGCGAGGTGGCAGAAGTACGTTGGTTTACGAAAGATGAGTTACAAAAAGAAATCCAAGCCGATCCGACCAAGTTTCTAAAGTCCATGCAACACTTAGTAGAATTATTTTGTAAATAAATATTACCATATAATATTATATGGTAAGAAAATATGTACCATCTATCGACGGCCGTCGATAGATGGTAATAAGACAGTTTTAAAAAATATGTTTGATATCAATACAGGGGCAGTGCTCATGGCGGCGGTGGCGCATATGTTTATCGGGTTCGTGTGGTATTCGCCGGTTTTTTTCGGAAAAGCCTGGATTTCGCTTATGGGTTTCAATGTTGATACGCCGGAAGGAAAAGTGGCGTGGGAAGAGCGGCAGAAGAGTATGAGCAAGACGTGGATACTCACCGTACTGGGGGCGTTCATCATGGCATATGCGCTGGCGTATTTTATGGGAATGTTTTTTGTGGAAACGGTCATGGATGCTCTGCAAGTCGGTTTTATCGCGTGGCTGGGATTTATCGCGACGACATCCTTCATCAATACCTTGTTTACGGGGAAGTCCAAGAAATTGTGGGCTATCGATACCTGCTATTCGCTCGTTTCGATGCTTATTATGAGCGTGATTTTTGTCTTGTGGCAGTAGCGGTTAATAATAGCTAGTGGAAAAAAGTGTACACTATTTTCCGCGGTCGCGGTAAATAGTGTACAATCCATAAAGTGATAGATTGTCCTATTTGTTTTTTGGGCAACAAAAAACCTCGCAAGAAGGAGGGAGAGCGAGGAGAGTGGGTGAAAAGTGTGGGGGTGTGTAGAATAAAAAACGTTGTTTTTATTTGTGGTATCTATTCTAGATACCGACACGCTCTCCCTCAACATTACCTTGTCTCATCCTCGCATTTCAAGTGTACCATCATCCCCAGTCTTTTACAAATACTTAAAGTAATAGTACTTTTCTTGCAATTGCAAGAAAAGTACTATTCAGCAGACCTTAACAGTAAAAATAAATTTTTCGTGAGGAATCGTAAGAGTATAAAATGTTTTGATGTTATACTGAACAATATGAATACTTCGAATTTTATTCCCAAACCAGGCCAAGTGGATTTCACGGACATCCGCTACTGTCCGGTGATAAACTGTGTCGTGCGATATGGAGAGAAGTTTTTGATCGTCGAGAGGAGTGAGAACTTGCGTCTCTACCCCGGATATTGGAATGGCATCTCAGGATTTTTGGATGATGATATGAGCCGAGAGGAAAAAGTGAAAGATGAGCTACGCGAGGAACTGGGTATCGGCGAAGATGATATCGTTTCGATACGTTTTGGGGAAATTTTCGATCAGGAAGCGCCGGAATACAAGAAAACGTGGATTGTCCATTCCGTGCTGGTGGTGATCAAGACAGACAAAATAAGGCTGGATCAGGAAGCGCAGCAGTATCGATGGATTGGGCGAGAAGATGTAAAAAACTATAAGTTATTGCCAGGTTTTGATGAGGTACTGGAAAGAGTTTTTCGCTTACTTTGATTGTTATGAAATACCACAAGCTAGTGCGGGACAAGATTATCGAAATCATTGAAGCCAAAGGCGGGAAAGCCCTTTGTCATATCGCGACCGATGAGGAATATCGGGAAAAACTGAAGGAAAAATTATCGGAGGAGGTGAAGGAGTTTTTGGAAGCGGAGAGCATCGAAGAAATGGCAGATATATTCGAGGTGATTGCGGCTTTATTGGAACTTAAGAATTGGGGTGTTGAAGAAATTGTTGCAAAACAAAAAGAAAAGCGTAAAAAGCGTGGCGGTTTCGACAAGCGGATAATTTTGGAAGAATCTTAAAAGACTGTAAAAATCTTACTTTTCGTGCAATTGCATAAAAAGTAAGATATCTACGTATGAGAAAAGTTTTGACGCTGTGTCTCGCGATACAGGATGGCAGGCTGCTTCTTGGTATGAAGAAACGCGGTTTCGGGGCAAGGTGGTGGAATGGTTTTGGCGGGAAGATAGAAGAGGGCGAAACGATTGAGGAAGCGGCCAAGAGAGAAACGCAAGAAGAATGTGGTATTGTTATCCGGTCGATGGAAGGAGTCGGGATTCATGAATTCCGTTTTGATAGCAAGCCGGAGGAAATTCTCGAGGTGCATGTTTTTCGCGTGGATACGTTTGAGGGCGAGCCGATTGAGACGGAGGAAATGCGGCCACAATGGTTCGTATTTGCGGAAATCCCATACGATACGATGTGGCCGGATGACCGTTATTGGATACCGCTCTTCTTGGCAGGCAAGAAATTCCGCACAAAATTCCTTTTCGGGGCAGGAGATGTTATTCTGGAAAAAGAAATTTTGGAAGTGGAAAATCTCACTATGGATGGTTGACTTTGCCTTTAGATATGCTAAAATTCGTGTGTTTTGACGTTTTATCTTAATTTGCTATTCATGATTCGAAATTCCTGATTCTGCTTGAAAGGGCCTGTAGTAAAGCTTGCCCCGTCACTTATTTAGAGAAAGACTTGTGGTTGTAGTGAACTGTAAGACATAGTCGCCTAACGGCTTTTGTTTACCATTATATCCATCTTTGCTGAAATAGGTGATGGGGTGAAGTATTACGCCGCACACGCCCTGTTAGATAATGCGGGCCTATGGTCTAGTGGTACGACGCCACATTCGCATTGTGGAGACGGCAGTTCGATTCTGCCTAGGTCCACCCCGTTAGAGAAAAACATCGATCGTTTTAAGCATTCTTGAAGGTTTTCTTGAAGAGCCGCTTCTGAACCATGAATGATGTCTGTTTTTTTCTGACGGGATCCACCAAAATTTATTGGGTTTGGTTGTTTGATGTTACTATTATTACAATTGATATGGTTTCTTCGATAGGAACCCCTATTATCCGGATACTCATTTTGACGTACCTCGGATTCGGGGCGTACCTCTTTTTTAACCAGCGGAATCTTCTCTATTTTCCAGCCCTCGGTGACTCGGAAGCATGTGAAGTGTTCATGAAGACAAGAGCAGAGAGAATCATCCAGAACAAAACGACGCTCTACTACAAGAAAAACGGAGAGACGATCGTCGTGTTTTACCACGGGAATGGCGGGACGGCATGCGATCGAAAATTTCTCGCCGATGAGCTTGATCGCAACAACTTTTCATATCTTTTCGTGGAGTATGCGGGGTACGCGGATGATCGCGAGACAACAAAAGAAAATATTTTTCAGGATGTGCAGAACGCGGATGATTTCCTCCGGACAATTTCGTATGAAAAACTAATTTTTGTCAGCGAGAGCCTCGGGGCGGGGCCGCTCGCGTACCATACGACACGTCGGCCGCCGGAGAAAATAGCGCTCATCGCGCCCTACGCGAAGATAAGCGATATCGTAAAGGCACATTTTCCGTACTCGCTCTACCCGGCAACACTTCTCGTGAAAGACAATTTCAATACCACGTCGCTCGATGCATTCCGCGGAGAGGTGCTTGTCATTCACGGAACGGCCGATGAAATCATTCCCTTCGAGCTTGGAAAAAGACTGTACGAAAGCATTCCTTCGGAGAAAAAAGAATCCCTTTTCGTGTCGGGCGCGATGCATAATACGGTGCTGGATGCTCCGGGCGTGATGGAAAAGCTTCTCCGGTTTTTCCGACCCGAATGATATAGTTAGCAGAGAGGAAAATATAAAGGGAATGCGTACGACCGCTATGATTGATATATCTATTACAAAAAGATTTTCAGATATTTCTCACTATAAACTCTGGATTATCAGTTTGTACGTGATTTTATTCCCGCTCTTTTTTGTATTTATACCGGATGTCTTGCGCTATGATTTTTCAAGCGCGCATCTCGGACAAGTTCTATTCATTATCGCCATCACTTTCCTGGGTATTTATTCACTGAACCTACTTTTCGGACTCCGGAAAATCGGGTGGCGCGGCTTGGCGGTTCCTCGGGATGCATGGGTAATTCTGTATGCTGTATTTTTTGCGGTACCTGAAGAAATAATTTTTCGGGGTATAGTCCAAGGTGCTCTTCAGAATTTCATAAATAACACCCTGGTTCTCGTAGTCATTTCTTCTGCGATATACGGACTGGCTCATTTACCGAACGAGGCAAAGGGGCTGCACATCAAAAACTGGAACTGGCGATTCGCCGCAGTGGCATTTTTGGCCGGCTTGCCTTTGAGCCTGATTTTTGCCACAACCGACAGCCTGCTCATCCCGACCTTGCTACACGCTTCCTTTCTGACTATTTTCAAGCTATTTGCTGACGAAGCCAATCAGAAGTAAAAATTCTATGGAACTCTCTATTTTATTTTTTCTTTTATACATAGCGATTGTGGTCGTTATCGGCATTGTTTCTTCCAAGAAAGAGACTGAGGACGGCTTCATGATCGCCGAGCGCAAGGTAGAGGGCGTTCAGGTGGCTGCTACCATGAGTGCCGCTTTTTTTGATGGATTCTTTTTGGCCGTTTACATAGCCTATGTCTACCAATATGGTTTTTCTGCCATTTGGCTTTTCATTGGTTTGGCACTGGGGCTGCTGTTGCTCAAGAAGTATGCCGGAAGAATCAAGCAAAAAGCCGATGAACTCAAAGTATATTCCATGCCGGAATATTTTTTCAGAGTTTTGGGAAAGAAAAATGGCCTCATGTTCTCGTTCTTCCTTGTACTCCAATTTTTTCTGGTTCTTATAGTGAATCTGATAATCAGCGGGAAAGTTTTGGCAGCCATCTTTCCCATCTCATATTTTCTGGCTGTTCTCATCGGTGGCGCGATAGTCTTATCATACCTTTTGCTTGCCGGTTTCAAAGCGGTAGTGAGGACAGATTTCTTTCAAGTGGTCATTGGACTTGTAATGACTCTCTCAGTTGGGATTTTCCTTCTCGGAAGAACCCATATTCCAGTCGCGGAATTTAATCTCGGGACACTGGGGGTTGGAAATACAGTTGGATTTCTTATTCTCGGCGGCCTCGGTTTGATAGTCGCGCCAGATTTATGGCAACGAATTTTTGCGACAAAAGACGAACAGAACTTGAGACGAGGGTTGAATTACTCCGTTTTTATAATTTTAGTCTTTGCAGTCATTGTGAGTATTGTCGGCCTTGCCACAAAACAGTATTTTCCCAATATCTTGCCGGAAGACGCTTTGGTGACAGGCTTCTCAAACCTGCTCCCTTTCGGGCTAAAAGAATTTGGCATGGTGCTTCTCTATGCTGTAGCTCTTTCGTCATCGGATACTGTAACCTTTGTCGTCTCGTCAATCTTTACGCGTGATCTCAAAAATTATACAGAAAAATACAGCGAAACTTCCATGAAGAAACTTACGCGTTTTTTTATCATAACTTTTATCGTTCTAGCTCTGTTTGTCGCTATTTATTATCAGGACATTATGACACTCGGATTTTCGCTCGCTAGTTTGAATCTGGCTCTCTTCCCAGTCGTTTTCGGTTCGTTCTATTGGAAGCTCAAGCCCCAAGCTGTTTTTTGGAGCTTAGTTTTAGGCTTTCTCAGTATTCTCGCATTATTCGTCACTGGATCGCTCAATCCGGAAAGTGCTGTCATTTCGCTTCCGGTCGTTCTTTTTTCATTGTTCATCTTTCAAAAACTATTCAGGATGGAACCTATGGCTGTTTAATTTGAGAAGCCTTGTCAAAATCTCTTGTTTCAGATAGACTGATGCAGGTAAGATATAAGACTGATTGCAGATATGAAAGTGATACTTCTCCAGGATGTGGAAAGATTCGGCAAGGCCGGCGATGTCAAAGAAGTCCGTAACGGTTACGGGTTCAATTTTTTGCTGCCGCGAGGATTGGCTGAGTTCGCGACGCCCCAGGCGGTCAAGCAAAGAGAACGATTGATCGCCAAACGTCGTAAGGAACTGGAAAGTTCAGTGATTGATTTCAAGACCAAAGCGACGGAACTGGAAGGAAAATCAGTGACGATAAAATCGAAGGCAGAAAAAGAGAAGTTATTCGGCTCCGTCGGACGAGAAGAAATTGCAGTTGCTTTGAAAGAAGCAGGCATCGAAGTGGATGCCAAGATCATAGTCATCGAAAAACCATTCAAAGAGATCGGGACATTCCCGGTAGAAGCGCATTTCGGACACGGCGTGAAAGCCATATTTACGGTAGTGATCGAGGCTGAGTAAGCTTCGCTGTCAATCAGTCATTTTACAAAGAGCTGCTTTCTTCCTACTCTCCGGAACAGCGGCTCTTTCTCTATAAAGACATTTAATGGCATGGCAACCCCCGCACTAATTCCGGAAATAATGGATAACATTTATTGTTGTATCCACGGAACCGCCTTTGGCTTGGATATGCAGAATGATTAAAATTAATATAATGAATTGGTGCGGGGCGCTCATATTTGTAGCCGCTCGCACAGCTCACGGACAAATATGGCGAAACAAACAAAATATATTTTCGTGGTCGGCGGGGTGATGAGCGGCGTGGGCAAGGGGGTGACGACGTCTTCTATCGGGAAAATCTTGCAATCCCGCGGCCTCAATGTGACGGCGTTCAAGATCGATCCGTACATCAATGTGGATGCCGGGACGATGAATCCGACGGAACACGGAGAGGTGTTCGTCTTGAAAGACGGGTATGAGACGGATCAGGATATGGGAAATTACGAACGTTTTCTCAATATCGAACTGGATCGGGGAAATTATATGACCACCGGTTCCGTGTATCGGACGGTCATCGAACGGGAGCGCAACCTCGAATACAACGGCAAATGCGTCGAAGTTGTGCCGCATATCCCGCTGGAAGTCATCAGCCGCATCAAGCAGGCTGCTCATAAAAGCGCCGCCGATGTGGCGATTATCGAAATCGGCGGGACGGTAGGGGAATATCAGAACATCCTTTTTCTGGAAGCTGTCCGCATGATGAAGATCGAGAGTCCGGAGGATGTCATCACCGTCATCGTCAGCTATATTCCGACGCCCTCGACGGTCGGTGAGATGAAAACCAAACCGACTCAATACGCCGTCCGCGCACTGAACAGCACCGGTATCCAGCCGGATATCATCGTGGCTCGGGCCGAGCGGCCGCTGGATGAGAAACGCAAGGAAAAAATCGCCGTTTTTTGCAGTGTCCGCAAAGAAGACGTTATCAGCGCGCCGGATGTGGAGAGCATTTATGATGTGCCGCTCAATTTCGAGAAGGATCATCTGAGCGATATTTTACTGAAAAAACTCAGTTTGAAGGCCAAAAAACAAAACGGGACTCTCAAGGAATGGGAAAAAGCCGTGAAACGTATCCATAGCGCTACACACAAAGTTCATATCGGGATCGTGGGAAAATATTTCAAGACCGGGGATTTCGTGCTTTCCGATGCCTATATCAGCGTCATCGAAGCCCTCAAGCACGCCGGTTGCGCTGTCGGGGTGAAGGTGGTATTGGACTGGATCGACAGTACGGATTTCGAAAAAGATAAGAAAAAATTATTGCGACTTAAAAAATATGACGGCATCCTTATTCCAGGCGGTTTCGGGAGCCGGGGCGTGGAAGGGAAAATCAGAGCGGTGCGTTTTTGTCGGGAAAACAACATACCTTACTTCGGTCTGTGCTATGGCATGCAGCTGGCGGTGATCGAATACGCCAGAAACGTTTTGGGATTGACCGAGGCGCTCACGACGGAAATCGATCAGAAGACAGTTCACCCCGTCGTGGATATTATGCCGGAGCAGAAAGAGAATCTGCGCCAGAAAAATTACGGCGCCACCATGCGGCTGGGGCATTATGAAGCGAAAATCCTGCCGAATACCATCGCCCGCATTGCCTATGGGAAAGACAGCGTCTTGGAACGGCATCGCCATCGCTATGAAGTGAACCCAGCCTATGTGAAAGATCTGGAAAAAGCCGGACTGGTCTTTTCCGCCACGTCGCCCAATGGCGTTCTCATGGAAATCGCCGAACTGCCGCAGGCCAAGCACCCGTTTTTCCTCGGCACCCAATTCCATCCGGAATTCCAATCTTCCCTCCTCCATCCCCATCCGCTCTTCGTAGCTTTCGTCAAAGCCGCCAGCGAGAGAAAAAATAGAATTGAATCTTAATATGTCTTGGCTGAACCCAGATAAAATAAGTTCTTCAGGGTACAATCCTCAAAAATTAGTTGAGGTTTTTACTGTGGAGTACGGAGAAATTGGCAGAAAAATTCTTGGGTGTTTCGACGATGTTGACCCGCTCCATGTATTTATGGGAGAGAATGTTGATGAATACATTGGATATGCAAAAAGATTTATGGAGAAATTGGGAAAACGGGATCCTAAAACTTTAGAGTCAAAACAAATTTCTGAGCTAGTGCGGGATTCTTTCTCCTCAGAGCAGATTGGCAAGTTTGTTAGTGAGGCAGACTTGGACTTGCTTGCAGACAAAATTGTAACTACTATTTCCAACTAAGCTGGTTTAAATAGCCTCCAGTCCGTTGAGTATCAAAAAAAGCCCTCCTTTTGTGGAAAGCTTTTTCTTTTAGGATTCAGAGGGAAGATTACTTCTTGGCCTTGACTGCCTTCTTTTCCGGAATGACATTGACGAAGGTGCGCAGAGCCAGTTTGCCGGTAAAATCTCTCACCTTGCGCGCCTGAAATTCTACCGCGCCATTGACGAGGGAAAACAGCGTATCATCATTGCCGCGCTCGACATTCTTGCCGGGATGGAACTTAGTGCCCCGCTGGCGGATGATGATATTGCTGGTCATGACAGGCTGGCCGCCACCAATTTTGATGCCGAGGCGCTTGGAAATGGAATCGCGGCCTAAGGTGGTTGACCCGCCAGCTTTTCTGGTTGCCATAGAGGGGAGACTTACGGATTACAAATGTTTTGATATACTGGATGAGTATAGCAGCAGTAGAGCGATTTGTCAACAACTCTTTGTCATTCCCGCGAAGGCGGGAATCCAGGTTCCGCAGATAGATTATTTCTGGATCCCGGGTCAAGCCCGGGATGACATAAAAATTCTTTTGGTTGGTGAAAGGCCGGAGGATATTTTTTGAATCATATTATGTTTAACACTGCTTTTCTCCACAAGATAAAAGAATGGCTTATAAGCCATCAAAAGAATCTTCTGCTTTTGATAGGTGTTTTGCTTGTGGGTGGACTGGCTTTTGAAAGCGGTTTTTTGCGAGGGAAACTTTCCCAGTCTGCCGAGCCGATGGTTATCTCGATTCCGGCCGCGGCAGAACTGCCAAGTACCACTGAAGCAGTGCAGGCGGGGACAGGAAGTCCGATCACAGGTGTGGAATCTATCGTTTCAAAATCAGGTGAGAAACAAAGCGGAGCCAACTGTCCTTTGGTGGGGAGCCGCAATTCGAACTTGTATCATCTGACGACATGCGCCGTGGCCAAGCGAATCAAGCCGGAAAACAAGGTCTGCTTCACATCGAAAGAAGATGCGGAAAAACGCGGCTACATCGCCGGATGCTTGAAGTAATAATTCTTTTGCTGTATTCTTAAAGGAAGTTTACATTTTCATTCGTCATTTTGATATTTGATTTTTGCATTTTTATTTTTTACGATGATTTTTACAATTTTACATTTTGCTTTGCCATTTTACTTTTTGATATTTGCATTTTCCATTAGCTACTGTTTTTATTCAAGACCACATTTTTGTTTTGTGGAATAATAATGTTATAGTAATAAAGGAAAACAAACATATTGTGCATAACGAACATTTCGATCGAAAAAAAGTATGGCTGGTGATGTTTGTCGCGTTCATCTTGGGTTTTTTGGATGCCTTTTTGATATATATCCTCTCATCGTATTTTTCGGAGCTGACGGGCGTTGGAAATATTGGGCTATTTTATTTTGTCGCTTATAGCGGTGTATTCTTCTCTCTTTTTTATCTGCAGCCGCTCATCCGGGCCATCGGCAAGGCACGGTCGCTCTATTTGTTTCTCGGGATTACTATCCTAGCGAGCGTGTTTTTGACTCGCATGGAAATTTCTTGGCTGGCTGCCATGCTCGTGCTCGTGTTTATCATTACTACCAACCTTATATGGGTGGTTCTTGACATACTGCTCGAGGGCTTTTCGAAAGATCGGATGTCAGGCAGGATCCGCGGTCTCCATCTGACTATCCTCAATGCTGGTCTCTTGGCTGCTCCGTTTCTTTCGACGGTGGCGTTAGAGCGTTTCCATTTCGAGGGCATCTTCTTCTTATTGGTCATCGGATATATTTTCGTTTTCCTCGTTGTGCTTATCGGTTTTCGTAACGATAATGCTGTCTATCAGCAAAAGCTTAGCCTGCGGCATACTATCCATAAGATGTTCTATCAAAAGAACCTCTTGCGTATTTATGCGATTTCTTTTGCTTTGGAGTTTTTCTACGTCATGATGATCGTGTATATGCCGCTTTATTTGCGTTCGCTGCAATTTTCATGGCAAGATATTGGTATTATATTTACTATTATGCTTATTCCCTTCGTGCTTTTGCAGTATCCGCTTGGCATACTCGCGGACAAGAGGATGGGCGAGAAAGAACTTTTGGTTTCGAGTATCGCTATTGTTTTCGGCTCGACTTTTGTGCTGGGTTTTCTCGGCGCGCAGGATCTGTGGCTGTGGGCTGCTGTCCTGTTTACAACACGTATTGGCGTTGCCGGCATAGAGATTCTCCGCGATTCTTATTTTTACAAGCAGATCGACGGAGAAGATCTGGATGTTATCGCTTTTTTCCGGACCGCTCGTCCGGTCGCGAATATTATCGGGGCTGTACTGTCAGCCGGGCTGCTCTTCTTTTTCCCGCTCACCAGCATATTTTTCATGGTGGCAGGGGTGGTATTTCTTTCGTTATTCGTGGCGCTTTCTCTTCGGGATACACGCAGTGAGCGGGAACTCGGAATTTGATAAAAGGCTCCATGTCTTTTTTGTTTGGAATACCGGCCTAAAACTGCTATACTGGAAAAGAAATGGGCTACCATTCTTTGTTTAATTGTGCCCGGCAGTAGAACTTCGACTGGGATTTATAACCCAGGAAAAGTAAGTCTGAAGTCGGATATATAACTAAGGAAAAATCTAATTTTTTTGACAGTTTTTTGGGAAGCTGTCGAAGTTTCACTGACCGGGTATGGCTTATCACATATGTTTAGAGCAGTTTGAGGGGCCACTGGATCTTTTACTATCTCTCATAGAGAAAGAAAAGCTCGATATCACCCATGTGAGTCTGGCCAAAGTAGCTGACCAGTACCTCAAATATCTCGAAACGGAAGAGTCAATCTCGCTCGGTAATCTGACGGCTTTCCTTTCCGTGGCCGCTCGTCTGATACTCATCAAGTCGCGCGCCCTTCTGCCGATCCTTGAGTTCAGCGATGAGGAAGAGGAATCGATGGATGATTTGGAAACGCGGCTGAAGGTTTATAAGCGTTTCCGCGAAGCAGCCGGAAAACTGGGGGCTGCATTGGCTCATAGCCGCCGCGCTCATATCCGGGAGAGTTTTCTCGGCACACCGGTAGTATTCTATCCGCCGCGCGGCCTCTCGGCTCTGGATCTCAAGGCGCATTTCCTCGGCGTTTTGGGTCAGATCCCGGTTTTCGAAGCTTTGCCGGAAAAAGAGATTCGCGCGATCGTCACGCTGGAAGAGAAGATTCTTCATTTGAAGCATGCCCTCTCCGAGCGGGCAGAAGCTTCCTTTACCGATCTGACGCGGTCGGCCGTTGATCGCGTGGAAGTGATCATTTCGTTTCTGGCCATGCTGGAATTGGTGAAACAGCGTATCATCTTCGTCGAGCAAGACAGATTTTGGAGCGACATCCGCATTAAACGTTTTGTCTCATAAATTGAGTATGCCCGGTGGGACAACTTTGAACAACGAAGTTAAAAAATATCGGCATTATATAGAAGCTTGGAGTATTATGAATGTGGTTTTTAAGGCAAGCAGGTTTTTAGAAAATAATTCAAAGTAGTACCACCGGGTATGGCAGCAGCACCAACACATCCTACAGCGGCTCTGGAATCCCTCCTTTTTATCGGCGGAGAACCGCTTCTTTTTGCGCGTTTGGCGAAAACGCTTGGCGTCAGCGAGAAAGAAGTGGCCGCACGTATAGAAGCGCTGGGAGAAAAATATGCGGATGATGAGCAGTGCGGACTGATGATTATTACGAAAGATCGCAGAGCCGTCCTGACCACCAAACCGGAAAACGCCCAGTTTGTGGAAGCCCTCACCAAAAGCGCGCTTCAGGAAAATCTGAGCAAGGCAGCGCTCGAGGTTCTCGCCATCGTGGCCTACCGCAGTCCGATCACCCGGGCTGAAATCGAAGCTATCCGGGGCGTGAATTGCAGCTTTACCGTCCGCAATCTCCTCTTGCGCGATCTCATTGAGCGGCGGGGCAATCCACAAGACGCGCGCGGATATGTCTACTTCCCGACTTTCCGGCTTCTCCAGTCGCTTGGGCTGAAAAATATCAGAGAGTTACCGGAGTATGAGGCGCTTTCTCAGGATAAGCGTTCGAAAATATTTTTGGAAGAGGAAGGCACCGAAGCCGAACAAGAGCAAAAAGCAAAAACTGAAAAATGAATATGCGCAAATTGATTATTTTTATTATTGCTGTTGTCGTAGCATATTATCTCGTGGTCGAGAAGGGCGCGCGTTTCGAAGCGCGCGGCGAGAGTGCCTTCGCTTTTTTCACGACAGAAAAAAGTCGTTTTTCGGGAGTAGTAGATACATTCAGTCAGGGAAAAATAATGCCGTTCGTGTTCGAAAATCGCAGTTTGACAGCCGGTTTTGATCCGGAGCTGAAACCGTATGCACCGCGTTTGAGCATTGCTACGGCGCACGCCTCGATTATCTTAGATGCGGATTCCGGCCAAGTATTGTATGAAAATGATGCCGATGAACATCGGCAGATCGCTTCGCTTACCAAACTGTTCACGACGACTCTAGTAGTCGAAAGGGTGAAAAATCTGGATGAATTGGTGACGATCGATGAAGAAGCAGTATACGCCGAAGGCACACGTGTCGGCTGTCCTCGCTCGGGTTTCTGCAACGGGGAGCGTTTGAAAATAGGGGAGCAGGTGAGCGTGCGCGATCTTTTGAAGGCGGCATTGATGAACAGCGCCAACGATGCGGCTATCGCGCTTGGTAAGCATGTCGGCGGGACTCAAGAAGGTTTTGTAAAGATTATGAATGAACGAGCCCGCGAACTCGGTCTCTCGAATACGCATTTCTGTACGCCTTCGGGATTGGAGCTAGACGGACGAGAGAGCGAGTGCTATTCTTCCGCTCGCGATGTGGCACTTGTTGCCGCGCACGCTCTCAAATATGATGTTCTCTGGAATACGATGCGACTGGAAAAAACCTTCATCGCTTCGTTTGATGGAAAATACAGCCATGAGATTTTCAATACCGATGAGCTCCTCGGGCAATTGCCCAACCTCATCGGAACGAAGACGGGATTTACGCCGCTGGCCGGATATTCGCTCTTGGCGGTGGCAACGGACAATAGCCAAAACCATCGAGTCGTGGCAGTCCTCTTGGATGACCCGTATCGCTGGCAAAGCATCCGCTCCATGTTCGATTGGAGTTTTCAGGCTTTCGATTGGAAATAATAAAATTTCTACGAATTACGAATTAAATACGAATATACGAATAGATGTCTAAACAATGAAGAAAGAATTTGTATATTTGTGGAAGATTTGTAATTTGTAGGAGAAATAATCAATTTTTTCTAAGCAATGGAAATCCAAATCTCACAAGTGCAGAATATTCCTCTCGTCGCCAATGCGCTCAAAGTGCTCTTGACCGGACTTTCGGCATTTTTGCTCGCATTTTTGCTGACGCCGTTTTGGACGCACGTTTTGTATAAATATAAGATCGGTATCAAGATCAAGGAAAAGTCCGTCGATGGCGATCAATTGACGTTTGTCAATAGGCTGCATGCCAATAAGGCAGGGACGCCTACGATGGGCGGGGTCATCGTATGGGTTTCCGTCCTTGTTCTGGCGCTTCTCTCGCATTACCTTTTTCCCTTTATCGCAGAGTGGACCAATACGAATTTTATCGCGCGTCTGGATTTTTTCAGCCGATCCCAAGTGTGGCTGCCGCTGTTTGCCTTGACGACAGCCGGGGTCTTGGGGCTTTTCGATGACTATATGAGCGTGCGGGACTGCGGCAAAAATAAGGGCGGCGGTATGCGCTTCGCTTTCCGTTTCTGGTGGCTTTTCGTCATCGCTGGCGCGGGAGCCTGGTGGTTTTTCTCGAAACTGGGCTGGGATCAGATCCATATTCCGGCTGTTGGTGATTTTTCCATCGGTCTGTGGTATATCCCGCTCTTTATTTTTGTCATTCTTTTTGCCGCTATTTCTTCCAATGAGACTGATGGCCTGGATGGCCTGGATGGAGGTGTTCTTCTGATCGCGTTCAGCTCTTTTTCACTAATCGCTTTTATGCAGAATAGGATGGATCTCGCGGCCCTTTGTGCGGCTATTGCCGGCGCCCTGCTCGCGTTTCTCTGGTTCAATATCTATCCGGCGCGTTTTTTTATGGGCGACACGGGTGCCATAGCGCTAGGCACGACGCTCGGTGTTGTGGCGATGCTAACGAATTCCATAGTGGTGCTGTTCATCATCGTTTTCATTTATAGCTTGGAATCAGGCAGTGTCGTCATCCAGCTCATAAGCAAGCGTTTTTTCGGACGCAAGGTATTTCTGGCCGCGCCGCTCCATCACCACTTCGAAGCCAAGGGTTGGGCGGAGCCGAAAATCGTGATGCGGGCATGGATCTTCACGGCGCTCACCGCCCTGAGCGGCCTTATGATCGGTATCCTGGGTATGGGAAAGCTGTATTGATAAACTCTAGCAATTAACGGAAAGCTTATGGCACTGCGAAGCATTCGAGAAGCGAATTTTGAAAATCAAAAAGTGCTGGCGCGGATGGATTTTAACGTTGAACTGAATAATATCGGCCAAGTTCAGGAACATTTCAAGCTAGACGTCTTGAAAAAAACCATTGATTATATTTTAGGTTTTTCCGGTGTGAAGGTAGCTATGCTGACGCATTTCGGCCGCCCTTTGGGCAAGCCTCGCACGGCGGGAAAACCAAACGGCAAGAATGATCCCAATTATTCTGTCGCTAAATTGGTGCCTGCTATCGAACAGGCATTGGGTCGAAAAGTAATCTTTGTTTCTGATTGTATCGGAAAAAATGTTGAAAAGGCATTAGAAAACCTTCCTTCGGGTTCATTGCTTCTCTTAGAGAATGTGCGCTTTTATCTTGAAGAAGAGGCCAATGACGAAAAATTCGCCAAAACTTTGGCCAAGCCGTTCGATATATATGTCAATGATGCTTTTGGTGTCGATCATCGCAATCATGCATCTCTTACGACGATAACGAAATTCTTGCCGTCCTATGCCGGGATGCGCGTTCTTGAAGAAGTGGAGAGATTTGATCAGATACTTTTTTCACCGAAGCGCCCGGCGGTAGCGATAATCGGGGGAGCAAAAATCGAGACCAAACTGCCGCTTATCCGCGTGTTTGAAGAAAAATATGACTATACTTTGGTGGGCGGCAAGGTCGCGAATGAGGCCATTGATCAAAAAATCGTTTTTTCCGAAAAGGTATTTTTACCGCAGGACTTCGATTCCTCGCTTCGCCTGGATATCGGTCCTGATACCATTGTCCGTTATACCCAGGTTATCAAAACGGCCAAAACTATCGTGTGGAATGGCCCGATGGGAAAATTCGAAGAGAAACCCTACAATACAGGTACCGATGCTCTTTTGCGGGCAGTTTTGGAGAGCGGAGCATTCATTGTCATCGGGGGAGGGGAATCATTGACGATGCTCGAGGAGGCTGGAGTCATGGATAAGATCGGCTTTGTCTCTTCGGGCGGCGGGGCGATGCTCGAGTACTTGGGTGGCAAGAAACTGCCAGGATTGGAAGTCCTGGAAGCATGATATACTGGGGGAGAAAAGGATACATGATAAGTGATACCCGGCCGAATGTATCGTTCG
>Ga0156211_137_pt1 | contig 23937 bp, 22 predicted proteins | sample RifCSPlowO2_12_FD_116151 | JGI IMG/M metagenome (GOLD analysis project Ga0156211, IMG submission 116151) | Candidatus Moranbacteria bacterium RIFCSPLOWO2_12_FULL_48_12 | reverse complement strand
TTGTTGTTGTGCAATTACTACGATACTACAGAGTATGATAGTGGTTGCCGAATACATTAAATCTAATTAATCAAAAGTTTCACTCTCGCATATGATAAAGGAACTGATTGCCGAAAAAATAGCCAGTTTTGAGAATGCCGCAGAACATTTTGCCAGCGAAGCGGCCAAGATCCGCACCGGCAGAGCCAACCCGGGGCTGGTCGAGGGACTGCTTGTCGATTATTACGGTGTCAAGACTCCGCTCAAGCAGATAGCCAGTATTGCCATCCCGGAAGCGCGCCAGATTCTTATTTCCCCATGGGACAAGGGTAGCTTGATCCAGATCGAAGCAGCCATCCGCGAGTCTGACTTGGGCCTCAATCCTGGCAATGATGGTCAAGCGATCCGTATCACGCTTCCGGCTCTCACCGAGGAACGCCGGCATGATCTCGTGAAAGCGCTCAACAGCCGAGCCGAGGAAAGCCGTATCGTTATCCGCACTGTCCGCGAAGAGATCTGGAAAGATATCCAGGATTCGGAGAGGGCGGGGAATATTTCCGAAGATGAAAAATTTCATGGCAAAGACGAACTGCAGAAAGTCGTGGATGAATACAATCACAAGCTCGAAGCGGTGCGCAAGAAGAAGGAAGAGGAGATACTTACTGTTTGAAATCAAAATGCAAATATCAAAATGGAAAATGACCCGTCTCGCCAAAGGCTTTGCCGAGGTGGACAATGAAAAATGTAAAATGCATTCGTTCATTTTAAATTTTAGTCTGTCATTTTAATTTTTTCATTTTACATTTACTCACTGTTTTACTGTTTCAACCTATGATAACCATATTTATTTTTTTGATATTACTTGGCTTATTAGTATTCGTCCATGAGCTTGGGCATTTTTTGGTCGCCAAATGGAACGGCATCAAGTCCCATGAGTTTGGTTTCGGGTTTCCGCCGCGTCTGGTGGGCGTGGTGAAGAATGATGCGACCGGACGCTACAAGGTCATCTGGGGGAACAGGGATGTCAAGAGTCCGCATACGGTCTATTCTCTCAATTGGCTGCCGCTCGGCGGTTTTGTGAAAATCAAAGGCGAAGATGGCCACAGCCAAGATCCGGATAGCTTTGCGGGCAAGTCGGCCTGGATCAGGACGAAGGTGCTCGGCGCGGGTGTCGCGATGAACTTTATTTTCGCCTGGCTTCTCATTTCCATCGTATTCACACTGGGGTTGCCCCAGCCGATTGATCCGAGCCAGCGCGCACAGTACCCGGATGCCAAAATCCAGATTTTGGAAGTGAAAAAGGGGACGCCGGCAGAGATGATGGGGCTTCAGCTCGGCGATGAGATTCTCACTATTGCGGGGAACCAGATCGCTTCGCTCAAGCAAGTCAGCGATACGATTGCTGAAAACAAGGGAAAGAGTTTGGAAATAAAAATAGACCGTTTGGGGAAAGAGATGGTTTTGACAGGCATACCACGCATAGATTATCCGGCGGGTGAAGGGGCGCTCGGCATTTCTTTTTCCGAAACGGCCATTATCAGTTATCCTTGGTACCAGTCTCTCTATCGTGGATTGGAAGCCACTTATAATATCACGGTGGCTATTTTGCAGGCTTTCGGAAGAATGCTCGGCGGGCTGTTCGGCATGGAAACGGGGGCACCAGTCGATGTGACTGGCCCCGTCGGCATCGTCTATCTCACTAAGCAGATGAGCGATCTGGGCCTGGCCTATCTCCTGCAATTCGCGGCGCTCCTTTCCATCAATCTCGGCATTATCAACATTCTGCCGATTCCCGCTCTGGATGGCGGACGCATCCTTTTCATCCTGATCGAAAAATTGAAAGGCTCTCCTGTCAGCCAGCGGGTGGAAGGGATGATTCACCAAGTCGGTTTCATATTGCTCTTGCTCTTGATGCTTCTCATTACCTTTCGGGATGTCTCTCACTTCCGCATCCTGGAAAAAATCGGCCAGCTTTTCTCATAAAACTTGGCAGTTTTTTACCAAGCCCTCAAAACCCCTCTAAAGAGGGGTTTTTGGTAGTTTCCAGTCACTATTGACAAAATATTAAAAAAATGCTATCATCTGCGGTTAAATAAAAAAAGAGTTTTCCAGGCCTCTTGGTTCATCCGTATTGCTCGGGCGAGCCAAGATGTCTGAAAAGAGAAGTTAAGAACATTAACAATCTGATCAGAGCATCCAAGAAATCTGGGGAGGTTGGGCTGCAGCATTTTGTAGTTCACTCTCATTCTGGGTTTAATATGCGTCTTCACAAGGAGGGCAGCATCATGGCAATAGGAAATGATACACCGAGCAACACCAGCTGGTTTTCGGGATGGCATGTCTGGATGGCTCTTCTCGTCTTTGCCATCGTAGGCGGGGCGGGGTGGTATTCCTACAAGAACTTCAACAAGCCAGCGCCCGTCGTTACTGCTCCGCTTGCTCCGAAACCGATCGTTCTCGAAAAATACGTGGTCAAGCCGGGCGATGCGCTGAGCCGTCGGTTTGGAAAGATTGCCGGCGAGAAAGTGTGCGCTTTCAACAGGCTGCCCGACTGCGATGTCTTGGCGGTAAGGCAAGTTCTTCTTCTGCCCCAGGGTATTACGTCGCGCGCGAAAATGCTGCCAATCGGCGAATATCGCTGGAAAAACTTGGGCGGTGCGGCACTCAAAAACGCGTCGAGCTTGGAAGAGGTGCGGCAACAAGCGCGCACCATTACCGGCCTGAATCCCAATGAAATTGCCGAACTGGGTTCGAAATTCGGCAAGCCCGATTACCAGAAAACCTACAAGAAGGGTGATCGGATGGTGAACATCACATTCCTCAAGGATGACCAGACGGTGATGATGAAGAGAAACGTCGTTGCTGATTTCCCTGATGGCGTGACTGCAACCGCCAATATCTACAAGCTGGTTTCGGGCGGCCGCGTGGTCGAGTACGCCCATGTCGCCGAATGCGACAATGAAGGCATCGACAGCATCAAGACGGCGACGCCTCAGTAACGAATACATGTAGTTAGTTAGTCGAAGACAACGGTAACTTGTGATCTAATGGTGGATAAAAAGACATTCATGGGGAACCATAGAATGTGGCCTGGCAGGTGAGAGTTGCTCTGAGATTGACTACAAAGGACGGACTATGCATCGCATACCCGTCCTTAAAACTTTTTAAGACATAATTAAGGGTGATTACTGTAGTAGCTTACAGTGTTGCACTTACTTGTTGAACCTATCGCCTTTGCGCTTGACATTTTTACGTTTTTTTGGTACAGTGGTATGTTTCGAGTTTCCAATGAGTCTATAAAAACTATAGTATTTATTTATGAATAGCCGACAACTATTTGCGTTATTGAGGGCTAAATTCGGGAGTATGCTGGTTCTGGGGCTTTTCCTTGCCGCTATCAGTTTCGTCGGGCTGATATTCTTTGAGAAGCCATACCAATCCAGTATGGATTTTCTTGTCGTGCAGACCAATGGGCAGACACAGGATTTCTATACGCAATTCAAATCGTCCGAATATTTGGGCAAGGTGCTGAGCGAAGCGATATTTAGCGAGCGCTTCATCAATGCCGTCGTGGAAACCGGAAAAGTGAATACCGAGTTCCTCCCCTTTGATAAAAAAGATCGTCTCAAGACGTGGAGTCAAACGGTGTTTGTGAAAAATAATCTTGAATTGGGAATCATAAGCGTCACGGTGAAAAGCGATCGTGAACGCGACGCCGCTCGCATCATGGATGGCATCACCCTCGTATTGACACAGCAAAATTCATTGTTTCGCGGAGGGGATGAGAAAAGCGTAGACATCCGTATCTTGTCTGGTCCGATACTGGAGCGTAACCCGACCACGAGCGAGATATTCAAAGTGGTTCTGGGCGGATTCTTTGCCGGTCTTTTTTTGACGGGCGTTTGGCTGATCGTGAGAAACGAGAATTTCTTGAAAAATAAAGAAGCAGCAAAAGTGATACCTTTCGATAACCTGCTCGTATAACAAAAGAATCCATCTTAGGAAATCTCCTGAGAAGAGAGGGGCACTTGCGTGATCGCAGGGCGTTCCTTTCTTCCCAGGAGGGTTAAGAGAAAATGCTTGCCCTTTGACAATTTGCAATTCAATCTACTTGTATCCAACATGGAGGTTCAAAATGTTCAGATTACCAATTCTATTATTTACTGTCACGTTCCTTTACGGATGCGCGGCGCCTCATCCCCAAATGGCGATGGGGACTGATCTCCCACCGCAAAAAATCACGGGGGAAAAAGTCTGTGAAGTTCCTCAACACTGGAAGTCACAAGCCTTGCAAGGGCTTGATACACGGAAACCAATTACGTCTGGAACCATCGCTCAGTTCGAGATGGCTCCGGAGCTGATCGGCGACGCTCTCGGTATGTTTGTCGAGAGCGAAGATTCCACACAGCGGGAGTATGATCATTATCCGCGCTGGACATGGCCGGTATTGTTTGTCAACGCGACGGGTGGACAGCGGATGTATTCCGCCGTTTCCAAGAACCCGTTGCGTTCGCGCTACCTCACCGCCGTTATTCCTGATCTGCGGAAAAGCGAAGTGGCTGCCGGGCATCTGTATTTGCTTTCCGGTGCCATGACCAAGATTTTCACCGCACAAGGGATAGGCCTGCCGCTACCGATAGGAGTCGATTGTCTCAAGGGGATCGATGCGGAGTTCATCCGTAATTTTCAGTCCAAACTCGAGCGTCTTGCTGACGCCTGGGCGTATCCGGAAATTACCGACCGAATCCGCCAAGATTTTCCGCGGACTTCATTTCCTGGTGATGGCAATACCTACGCGCTTGCTGAAACAGCCTGGAATCCAAAATTCACAGGCAGTCTCCGGCAGGTGACTGATGAAGAGCGCAGTGCGGAGCGTGGCCATCAAATTATCGTCTTGCCATTTGGCTTGCCGACGCTTGCCAGTTTCTTTGGCGGCAAAATCGTGGCAACGCTGAATCAGGTTCACTTTGGACCGTTTGGCGAACGTGCCTATTCGGCGTATGAAGCCGGAGAAGCTCTCCGCAATCGTTTGGTGCGGTATCGTACGGCACTCGACGCGCTCGAAAAACAACTGGGCGTGAAAAATGATCCGCCAGAATTTGTCCTCGCGTTCAGCGGAAAGAAATCCGGCTGGGAAATCGGAGAAGAGCTTGCTCCCACCGTTCGCGAATTCTGGGAACGGTATGAAGCGCTCGAGCGCGCTTTGGAACAACGCCACACCATGAGAAAGTAAAAAGGAAAGGAGATGGCTATGAAGCAGCTCAAGTGTTTAGGCGTAAGCCAAGGCTTGGGTTGCTTCACTTGCGGCCCACCTTGGTTCTTGAATTTCAAATTTCAACGAATTCAACTGCGAAGGAGGCCGTCATGAAAAGCAGAACTGTTTTGTCGCTCATCTTGCTGGTGAGCCTAGTCATAGCAGGAAGTTGGTGGTTCTTGCACCGGGATGAAAAATCACTGGCGGCACCGCCAAACGTCAGTAAACCGACCAAACCATACGTAGCGAAGTATGTGGTCAAGTCGGGCGATACGCTCGGTTTGGTCTTCGGAAAGAAAGCGCGGGCAGTTTGCGAGCTAAATCAGCTCAAAAATTGCAACATTATCCGGATTAGGCAGGAGCTCAGTCTTCCGGATGGTGTCGAAGCTAAGATAGTCGTTCGCAAGCCGGTGCAACGGTTGGCAGATGGGTCGCTTCCGATTGCACGGTTGAATGTTGATCCGTACGGTCCGCACCGTACTACCGAAAAAGATCGCAAGATCCTTGAGGGGCGGGGCTACGCGTCGGTTGAAATCGACGAATATCTCTCTCTCCGCGACCAGGGGAAATGCGTTCGTGAGGAATTCCCTCGCGGTACGAAGTTTCCTTGGATGGCTTATGGCAAAGCGCGGGTGCTCGAAAACCTGACAGCCGTCTGGAAACAGCCGGAATTTGGTCTCGTGTGCCAACTCCAGAGCGGCAGAAATGTCGTTATTTTGGAGAAGTGCGACAACCTAACGGAAGTCACACCACGTGTTCCGGTGCCGGTAGTCATACCGCCGCCGGTGACACCGCCCGTGGAAGAAATTCCACCGCCCGAACCGAGCCAGCCCGCGGAACCGTCAGAAATCGTCGAACCACCTAAAGTGGAACCGCCTACGCCGAGCCTCGTACCGATACCCGACCAGCCCGAACCGAAAGTGAAGGTTCGGGGATCCGACTATGACGCCGCTCTCTATGCAGGTGGCGATACCAGTCCGGTGGGTTTTGCCGGTGGCATCGGGGCTTACTATCCGATGCTTACGGAGACGAAGCACGGCAGGTTGGCTACCGGCGTAGGCGCTTTTGGCAGCGGCTGGTTGGGCAAAACCGAGGACTTCAGCTACAACGGAGCCCGCGGAGCAATCGGTCTAGCCAACAAATTGTCGACGCCTGGCGGTGTAGACTTCGGGATAAAGTTTCCGGCCTGGGGCAAGAGCTGGGAGAGGGGTCATAATTCGAGCGGCTATCAAATGAGCCGCACGGCTTCCCTCTTCTGCGGAGCGTTCGATGTTACGGATGCCCGTCGGGAAAGAGCCGGAGAAAAGTGGAATCCTGAGTACCTGCTCTATCTCCAGCTTTGCCGAGCCTCGAATATCAAGGCCGAGCATAGCTACCAAGGAGTGCCTATTACCGATACTACTCCGCTTCAGAATTTGAGCGGAATCATCAGTGTCGGTGGCAAGCTTTACTGGGCCAAGGATCTCGACACCGTTTTCGGCGGCGACAGCGAATGGGGCAAGAAATTGCAGCCATTCGTTGAGCTCGGTGCAGATCGAGCTATTCCTACCCCGTGGAGTTGGCACGCGTATCCCATCGGCGTCCGTACGGTCGACAAGATCTGGGGCGTCGGAGTCGGGGCACATGTGACGGAAGGCCGGGCAGTATTTGGCGGCGCCGTGACCTATGACCTCGGTCGGGATAGTAAGTTGAGTATCGAGCGCAAACGCTGGGCGGAGATGGTGAAGAGCCTCGAAGCCCAAGGCGTAGCGGTCGATTAATAGGTTGAACCGAATTTTCTTGAGCTATAAGTGAGTAATCCCAAGGATTGCTCAGCATGAGATTTGACTCTCATGTCCAATAAAAAGTGCAGACATTGATCTGCAGGCGAAAAGCGATGAAGGAAGAAGATGGATAAGACACCTATTAAGCAAAGCAATACAACACGAAGGCGGGGAACTACGATGTAGTAACCCGCCTTTGACTTTTATGATATGTTTTTTAGGCTTTATAAAGGGATTTCTCACGGTATTGACAGAAATTGGTTTTTAATGTACGATACAGCGTTCTGGTAAAACTGCGATTACTGTAGTTCTCCCAGGCAAAGCCCGTCCGTAAGGACATTTCCTACTCAAGGAGTCAGTTCATGAAAAATCTGAAGGCAGTAACCATCGCTCTTGCGATGGGATTCATAGGATTCGGCCCCGTTTATGCTGCATCACCGCTTGCTGGCGTCACCGGCTACGATGGCACAGGAGCAACTATCACGGGCGGCGACGGCCCGGTACAACTCGCCTTCACGCAGGTGAAAGACGGGGGATATCAGGTTACCGTTAATCGCGTCGTCGCCATTTTCAAAGTCGATCCCGGTATCGCGGCCGCTGTCAAACAGCCTGACACCTACGATACGAAAACGTCGGTGTGGATTTTGAAAGACCTTCCGGCGGGCAGCAAGCTTTACGCCATGGGTCTCGGCACCGAGTGGGCTGGCGTCGGCTCTGACATCGGAAGAATCGACCTCGCCAAAGCGAAGGCCAGCGGTGATATCAAGGGCGGCGCCGCGACACTCGCCTTCAATCGCCCGGCAGACCAGAAATGCCGCGTGGTCAACTGGGTTGTGGCCTTTCCTGACGGCAAGCGCGCCTGGGGCCCCAACGGCAATGACAAGACTCTGCCATACCACGTTCACGTGGGTGGCAAGCCAGCGACAGCGTGGTGCTTCGAGGGTAACAAGATCGTTACCATGGGCGCCGCGACCCGGACCGCACTCGCGAAACAGCAGTAAAACTCCACCGGCAACACCGGCGGGGGCAAGGGAGGTACCAGCACACGTTGCTATGGGCCTCCTGTTTTTTTATCTCAATTTTTACTGAAGAGACGATTTTCTTTTTTCTACAAGAGCCAAGAGTCCGCCTAAAGCGATGAAGAAGAGCCACTGGACGGGGGTATTTTTGAAGACATTGTCAGTAAGACTGGCCAGCATAAGGGCGATGAAGAAAAGAATCAGCATACCGAAAGAAAGCTGAAGGGCGCTTTTCGGATGGCTTCGCAAATAGTTTTTGATGAGAATGAATAATATGCTTGTGAGGTAGAGAACATAGATCACGACGCCGACGACTCCGCCCTCGACGAAGAATTTGACGAAATCATTGTGCGGATCGTTGGAACCGAGATAGATGCCGCGCAGACTTTCTGACATTATGGGGAAAGTGTCCATACCGGAACCGAACCAATAATTGCCATCTTGGATGGATTTAGTCGTTACGTCATGCCAGAGGTTCTGGCGCCAGAGAATGGAACTGTCTGGCCCAGGATGAAAACTTTCCAGGACGCGATCCTGAAATGTCTGCGAAAAGACGAAGAGAATGAGCGGAAAGAATATCAGCGGGAAGAGCAGCATGCGGTAGCGGAAAAGAGCGAGAAACAGCGCAAACACGAAGAGGGTGACCCAGGCGACGCGAGCAAAGGTGAGGAGAAGCGTCAGGGTGAGAATGCCCAGCACGAGGAACGTGAAGATCCGTTTGTAATGCGACTCTGAAAAAATGAAAAAATGAAGAAGCGCGAAAACAATGAGAGTGAAAAGATAGAGACTGAAAACATTGGGATGGCTGAAGGTACCGAAAATACGGGGAATGGAAACCGCCTCATCTTGGAATCCGATGGAAAAAGTGAATTGATAGAGCGCGAAGAGGATAGGGATGACACTGGAGGCGAAAAAAGCCACTAGTAATTTTCTGAAATCATCCGTTTTTTCTATGGTAGCGTAAGCGAAAAAGCTGAGGGCGAAAATATCGAAAAAGCGCAGGAGTTCTTGGAGGGTAGCGCGCGGAGAGAGGGAGGCAGCCAATGTAGCGCTGCCCCAGAGAAAAATGATGAGAAAAGGTATGGCGAGAGGGAAACGGAGCAATTTTTCACGTTTGAGAAAGAGGGTGATGGCGCCGAGCAGGGCGATGCCGATACCCAGCAATTGGGAGAGCGAAAGAGGAATATCGAAGAAAGTAAAAGTGAAATATTGGGCGGAGTAGTCGAGGGACATACGGACAACGATAAGCAGTGAGAGGAGAAGCAGCGGCTCGCGGATGAGGAGTACGCAGCTGAGTACGATGATTATGGATGCCGCCGGAAGAAAGAAAGAAAAATGAAATATGGTAGAAAAGGTAATGCCGAAAGCCGACATTCCCACAATAAAAATCCACACGAGGGGCTTTCTAAAAAAATTTGTATTTAAGCTTTTTTCCATACGATAGTAAAAGTCATAGGAAATCCTAAGAAACGATTTTTCACAAGAGTATAATCGGCGATGCCAGCTTTCTTGAGGAGGGTGCGGAGCTCTCTCTCGGACAAGAGGCGCATATAGTCGCCAGTCGCCCAGGTTTTACCTATATGTGAGAGAAATGCATCGAATTTTTTTTTTGAAAGGACAAGGTGAAGCAAGGGAATGCGTGTGTGGATTTCAATGGGGAAAAATCGGTTGGGAGTCGTCAGATAGCCGCGGCGGCCGACACGATAGAGCTCAGAGAGAAATCGGAGCTGTTCATCGGTACTGCCGACATGTTCGATGACGGCATTGGAATAAGCGATGTCAAAAGCATTATCTGCGAAGGGGAGCGCACGGCCGTCAGCTTCTCTACTGCGGATGCTCGGATAGCGCGTACGGAAATTCTGTAAATCTCCCATACCGGCAGCCGTAATTTTTTCCGGATAGGGGTAGTGTTTTTCGAGGAAGTTGTCGGTCGGCGAGTATTCTTCAGTATTCACACCCACGTCAAGAAGAGTGTCTTTTTCCATTGGTTGAACGAGAGAAAGAAACTCCGCATATTTTTTCTTGCGGTTGCGAGCAGAAATAGCATAGGCAAGGCTTTGGAAGGGGTGGAAATTTGGCATATTGCAGAAAAACAAGATTTATATTACAATGCCACAGGTTTAAATGAAAGTCAATGAAAATTCTTCTCATCAACAAGTATCATTTTATGAGGGATGGCGGTACTCGGGCCTATTTTGACATGGCCAAAATTTTAGCCGAACGAGGACACGAAGTCATGTTTTTCTCCATGGAACACCCTCAGAACCAACCTGGTTCTTGGAACGAACATTTTGTTTCCGAAGTGGACTATAACGCAACTGATCTTTCACTCTGGACCAAGATCCAAATCGCCGCAAAGATTATTTGGAACTGGGAAGCACAGAAAAAGCTTGAAGCCCTCATCAAAAAAGCGAAACCAGATGTAGCACATCTCCATGTCATTTACCATCAGCTCTCGCCTTCCATTATTTGGACACTCAAAAAACATGGTATTCCGATTGTCATGATGTTGCATGACTACAAGCTCGTCTCTCCCAATTATAGCTTGTTTGTGCGCGGGAAGATATGGGAACATACCTCTGGCTTCCGCTGTATCATCGATCGGGCTGTCAAAGACTCTGTTTCAAAGAGCATCGTCTGCGCTTTCGAAAAATGGTTGCATATGTTTTTGGGAAGTTATGACAAAATAGATGTATTTCTCGCTCCCAGTAGGTTCCTGATCGAGAAGTTTCGGACACTGGGTTTCAAATGCAAGATTACGTATCTGCCGCATTCGCTTGCACCGCAAAAAAAGAGCCAGGGAACGATAGTGCGGGAGAAAGACACTTTTCTTTACTTCGGTCGGCTGTCGTCAGAAAAAGGAGTGGATACTCTTTTGGAAGCTTTTGCGCTTTTGGGAGATGAGAAAAAACTCTGGATAGTCGGTGATGGCCCGGACCGGAAAAAATTAGAGGCAATGGTTATGGAGAAGAATATCGCATCGCGTGTGACATTTTTTGGTACGCGTTATGGGGATGATTTGGAGGCATTGAAGCAGAAAGCTGAGGCGATCGTTCTTCCATCATGCTGGTATGAAAATTTCCCGTATACGGTGATTGAGAGCCTGCAGTCAGGCACTGTCGTCATCGCTGCCGATAGAGGCGGGATACCAGAACGTATCACACACGGAGAGAATGGGTTGCTCTTCGAAGCTGGTAATGCAGAGATGCTGGCAGAAACTTTGCATTTTTTGGAAAAAATGCCTTTGGATATTATGCGGGCGCGTGCGAAAGAAAGTGTGGCGGATCTGACCGAAGAATCTTTTGCTACCCAGCTTCTCGGTATTTACATCGCTCTTCTTGATAAGGAGGAGATGGTTGCCAAAATGTCGGAAAGAGAGTAATGTTTGTTTTCGTGGTTCTTTGGTGAATTTCAGTTGTCCGATCAACGAGAGGGAGATAAAAATGGCTCATACCGAGCAGCTTGTGAGTGGCTGGATTACGGTTCGCGGCACATTGGCAGTACTACTGCTTTCAGTCCTTCTCTATGCTTCCTGCTCGGAAGCGGCGGAAGCAGCAGATTTTGACAAGGCAGACGAAACCAGCACGTTCATCACCTTCGTGCCTGTGAGCAGTAAAATGCGAGAGCTGCTTCGCGTAGATCTCGTGCGTCCCAATGATGAGAACCGTCCGTATTATGATGTTCTCCAAAGTGCCATTCTTGCAAGTAAATTGTGGAGACGAGAACGAGATGGAGATGTATACAATATTCCTGGACGGTGCAAAGTGGAAGCACTTGCTAGCGAATGGTATTTTATGAAATGTGATCTTGATCACGCAGGAGTACCACGTAGATTCGAGGAAAAGGTAAAGGGTACGGACGCGGTTATAACGTTGATACAGTCATTTTCGCGGACACGCACTCTTCCTTCGCCGCGACCACTCAAAAAAGAGAGAGGGGCGGTAAGTACCAAGCTGGCCTAGTGACTGGTGGCCACGAGCAGAAAACAGAGCAATAAGAACGGGTACAGGAGAACCTCCTCGTACCCGTTCAACAATTTTAAGACAAAGTTTCCCTTTTAAACAAATGACACATTGTACTATACTTCGAAGTATAGTACAAAATGACGATAAGCGTTTAACAGCCCGTGCAAATTCCCGAACGTAAGCTCGCAGAAGATTCATCCAGCACCTTCCAGAATACCCCGTGGTCTTACCATGGGGATGAATGGGAACATAAATCTTTCCCACAGAGTTTAATACCCTGTGGTGAAGGTGCTGGATTCATTTTTCCAGGCGGATACGCGCATCGAGGACGCGGAAATTTTCAGATTCAGGGAAGGCCAGTACGGGATTGATGTCGAGCTCTGCAATTTCAGGGAAGTCTTGCGCTAGTTGTGAAAGGCGAGCGATCATCATGATAAGCGTTTCGAGGTGGATACCTGGCTTTCCGCGCGTGCCTGAGAGCAGGGGATAAACTTTCAACTCATGGAGCATTTCTTCCGTGTCCTCTCGTGTGAGCGGCGTAAAGCGGAGTGCCGTATCTTTGAATGTTTCGACGAAAATGCCTCCGAGCCCGGCAAGAACGAGAGTGCCGAGGCCGGGCTCTTTTTTCAGACCCAAAATGATTTCTAGGCCGCCCTTCTGTGCCATTTCGACGACAAGCGCTCCTTCGAGACGCGCTTCGGGAGCGCGTTCTTTTACTTGCGCCATGAGTTTCTCGTAAGCCTCTGCAACATCTTTTGGTTCGACGTCGAGCATGACGCCGCCCACATCGGATTTATGAATGATATCCGGTGAAATAATCTTGAGCGCTACTTTTTTGCTGATCTTTTCTGCGGCAGAAGTAGCCTCTCCTTTATCTCTCACAACATATGTGGCAAGAAATGGGAATCCGTAGGCCATGAGGACAACACTGGCTTCTTTTTCTGTGAGAGCTGGGCGATTTTCGTTTTTAACGGCATTAATTACAATGGCCGCTTTTTCGCGATCGATATTTTCTAGAGAAAAAAGTGTGGCGGAAATTTCTTTGCGCCAAGCCGCCACTTGAGCGAGGGCGGCGAGGGCTCCGGCTCCGGCTTCCGGATAGGTGACGGTAGCGATATTATTCTTTTGGAGCACGGCAAGACCATCAGCAAAAGAGTCTTGGCCCGCGAAAACAGCAATAATCGGTTTGCCGGATTGTTTTTTGATATGAACGATGGCTTCGGCCGTTCCTTTGGCTTGGGTCATGGTCTGCGGTGTCATGATGACGAGGAGCATATCGACTTGGTCATCGGCAACGATGATTTCCATGGCGGCCAAGTAACGATCGGCCAGGGCATCTCCGAGCACATCGACTGGATTCAGAGCGCTTCCGGCTTTGGGCAAGATGGTTGTTAATTTTTCCTGGGTTTCTTTGGATAGCGTGGCCATGCGGAGGCCGTTTGTCACAGCGGCATCGGCGGCCAGGACACCGAGGCCGCCGGCGTTGGTGACGATGGCCAGGCGGTTACTTTCCGGCAGTGGGTTATGCGAGAAAGCCGTGAGAAAGTGAGTGAGCTGTTCAAGATTTGTGGCGCGAATGATGCGCGCCTGTTTGAAAAGTGCGGAGTAAGCTCGGTCGCTTCCGGCCAGCGCTCCGGTGTGCGAGCTCGTGGCGCTGACACCGGCCGTAGTCGTGCCTGATTTGAGGGCGATGATCGGTTTGGCTTCCGCGCGGGCAAGAATCTCTCGGCCGGTTCTGATGAGCGTATTGCCGTCCGTCAATCCTTCGGTATAAAAACCGAGTGTTTTAACATTTTCATCTTTTGCAAAATAGCGGAGCAGTTCATTTTCGCCGAGCATGGCTTTGTTGCCGATACTGACGAAGTGGGAAAAATCCAAAGCATCCGCGGTGAGATCGAGGAGAGCGGTGCAGAGCGCTCCGCTTTGCGAGAAGAAAGCGATAGACCCGGCATGGGGCAGGCGTTTGGCGAAAGAAGCGTTGAGGCCGAGCGCGGGATGGAGGAATCCGAGGCAGTTGGGACCCAAGAGTGCCATGTCAAATTCTCGGGCAATAGCAATCACTGCTTCTTCGAGGGCTTTTCCTTCAGCTCCGGATTCTTTGAAGCCGGAAGAGATGATGATGGCGGCTCGGACATTTTTTTCTCCTGCCTCGCGCAGTACTGTCGGCACTATGCCAGCCGGGACGATGATGATAGCGAGATCAACAGCCTGTGAGATATCGGAAATGCTTTTGTAGCAAGGCCGATCGAACAGCCTATCGGCTTTCGGGTTCACCGGGTAGACTTTTCCTGCGTAGCCGTTTTTCAAGAGGTTTTCGGTCAAGGTATATCCGACGCTGCCCGTTCTGGTCGAAGCGCCGATGACGGCGATGGACTGCGGCGTAAAGAGGGTATCGAGATGCATATCTATAACTTAAAATGAAAAAATCAAAATGAAAAATGACAGATAAAAATTGAAAATGAATAAACGTTAAAATCTACTATATTTCGAGCATTTTTGTATTTTGCATTGTCATTTTGATCTTTGATTTTTACCTTTTTCATTACCATCATTGTAGCGGAAAAGCTGAGCATTGACAAAAATGCAAGAATTTGCTAGTATGCAACGTTTAAGAACTAATGGCACAACACCTATGCAAAGTCGTAATTTTTGGCTTCCTCGGGAGGTAATTCTTGGTTTGGCGTTCGGGTTGTTGCTCGTTGTCCCGGCGATCGTTTTCGGCGGTTCTCAGACGATATATGTCGATAAAGACGCCAGCGGAACCGAAGACGGTACATCCGCTCATCCCTATCATACTATTTCCAAAGCGTTGAAAAATTCCGATGGAGGGACTGAAGTCAGGGTCAAGAACGGAACATACAAGGAAAATATCACCATCCCCAAAGGAGTGGATGTGGTTGGCGATAGCAAGAAACGCGATAAAGTTGTTATTGAAAGTGATAACGATGATAAACCGACCGTGACGATGAAGCACGATACGGCTTTGAGCCATGTCACGGTCAAGGGCGGCCGTCATGGCGTGCGTATTCTCGAAGATGCCAAGGCGCATATTTTCGATGCGGTCATCAAAAAAAGCGACCGGGACGGCATCCATATCGATTCGGCTTCCCGCGACAAGAAACATCGCGTGCTGATTGATAAGACCGAAATCAAGAATAATGACCGAGCCGGTATTTTTTCCGAGAAACGGTTCATCGTGATTATCAATAGCGACATCGTTTCCAACGGAAGCGATGGCATTGATTTGGCTCTCGGGACCAAAGCCTGGTTTGAGAACAATCGTTTCAATGACAACAAAGGCAGCGGAGCGAAACTGACTTTGGACGGAGCTTCTATTTTCAGCAAGAAAAATAGTTTCCGCAACAACAAGCGCGAGGGTATCGAAGTGAGCGCGTACGGTGCGGCCGGGACGATCGAGTTGAAGAGAGCTTCTTTCGTGAGTAACGATCGTCATGGTGTCGCTCGTGTGGCCCGGACAGCGGCCGGAACCCGCATGTTCGGCAATCTTTCTTTCGGCATCGGTATCAACGCGAGCCGCTTTGATGCGAATTCGCTTGGTAGCCTCTCGTCTATCGTCAAGGGATTCTAAAAGAGTGTCTGTTTAAAAAAGAGGGAAACCCAAAGTTGTACTATCAGGTATGCCCGGTGGGACAACTTCAAAAAAATTTTCTGAAGTATCATATAATTATTCAAGCTTTAAGTGTTTAAAAAAGGCGTAAGGAAGAAAGAAATAAGTTTATTGTAATCTATCTGAAGTAGTACCACCGGGTATGAAAATCGCTTTTATCGGACAAAAAGGGATACCGGCTCTTTCCGGCGGCGTCGAGAAGCACGTTGAGAAATTGGCGACACGCTTGGCCGCTTCCGGCCAAGAGGTCTTTGTGTATGTCCGTTCGCACTACACCGATCCGAGCCTGACTGAGTATGCGGGTGTGAAGCTCATCCATCTGCCGACTCTCCGTACCAAGCATCTGGATGCTATCTCGCATACGTTTTTTGCGACCATGCATGCGCTCTTCCAGAATTATGATGTCGTGCATTATCACTCCATCGGGCCGAGCGTTCTTTCCATACTGCCGCGAGTGTTCCGTCCGGGGATGCAGGTGGTAGCGACGTTCCACACCCGGGATTACTTCCATAAGAAATGGGGATGGTTCGCGCGGATGTGTCTGCGGATCGCCGAATATTTCACGTGCGTGGTGCCGGAAAAGACGATCGTGATCAGCGGGACGCTTCTCCAGTATGCGAAGAAAACATACAAGAAAAATTTCACGTTCATTCCCAACGGTGCGGAAGTCGAATATGAGCCGGATACCCAGCTCCTCAATCAGTGGGGCATCCGGCCCAAGCGCTATATCCTCTCGGTCAGCCGCCTGGTCGAGCACAAAGGCATCCATTATCTCATCAAGGCGTTCCGGGAATTGGAGCGCCAGAATAAAGTGCCAAATAATTTCAAGCTGGTGATCGTGGGAACGCACGCCTATACAGAGGAATATGAGCGGTATCTCAAGGTTTTGAGCGAGGGGACGCACAACATCGTCTTTACCGGCGAACTCCACGGGAAAGATCTGGCGGCCCTTTTTTCCCACGCGTCTCTGTTTGTTCAGCCGTCGGAAGAAGAGGGTCTGTCGCTCGCGCTTCTGGAAGCCATGGCCTCCGGGCTGTTGTCGATCGTCTCTGACATCTCCGCTAATCTGGAAGCCATCCAGAGCGGCAGCGGCGTCAGTTTCGAATCGAAGAATGCGGAGTCTCTGAAAAAAGAATTGGCCTATTATATCAACCGTCCGGAAGAGGCCGCAGCTATCGGCGCCATCGCCAAAGAGCGCGCGGAACGTGAATATAGCTGGGATGCCATCGCTCGGCAGACGTTGGAAGCGTATGAAGAAGTTTTGCATCAGCATAGCAGCGCCAAGGAACCATATGCTCCATATCGTACGAAATAAGTTCAGTTTTCCAGCTTCCTGGGGACGCGCCTTCGCGGTGACGTTGTTTTTTGTCACGCTTTCAGCGGGATTGTTCTGGCTGGATTATTTCCGCAGTTACAGCGCGGAAGTGACCATTCTCGTCATATCCCGACCGGGCGTCGCGCAAAGCAGTGCGGATATTTCAGGAAATCTGGCGGAGCTCACGCGAACCCTTTCCTTCTATGATCGGATGCTTGCCGAAGACGATCTCATCGACGATGCTTTTGCCGGTTATGTTCCGGATAAGCGCAAAAAGCTCTGGAATGATACGGTGGCAGTGAAAAAAATCGGCGAAGGCAGCGTGCTCTCTCTCCGGGCAGTTGGGGATACGCCGGAAGCGGCTGCAGTACTCGCTCGGCAGACGGCGAGGACGCTTTTTTCCGTCGCGGGTCTCTATTATAACGTGAAGACGGATATCGATCTCAGGATTATCGATGGGCCGCTCGTGAGTTATGTCTTGGCGAGGCCGCTCGCATTTGGCTTAGCGAGTCTTTTCACCGGATTTTTTATTACGGCGCTTTTTTTCCTGCTGTTGAATGTGCTGCCGGGATTTATTGGAGGACGGGAAAAAGAAATGTCTTTGGATGAAATTTTAGCCGAGCACGACAGCATCTCAGAAAAATATGCCGCACCGGAAAAATCGTATCAAGAGTACATGCCAGGCGAAACGGTTCCCTGGATCGATCCGAGAAAATTCATTCCGGCCAAGCCGACGACGCTTTCCTTTGAGAATGTCACACAGGGAGCAAAAAGAAGCGCGTCTTCCGGCCTGCCTCGCCCGCCTAGACTCTCGCCTCGATTCGGCGAAGCGGGCGACGAGGCTCGCCGACTCATCAAGGCGGGCTTGCGCGCTCCGGCTCCGGCGAATCTGCCAGTAGCTCCGAGCGGAATGGAGCTTCCGGTGATGGATGAGGCGGCGTTCCCTTTCGAATTCGAAACTCCGGCAGAAGAACCGGAAGCGTTGTTTTCACCGATTCAAGGAGAACCACTCGGCTATCCTGTCCGTGGCGAGCATGTGATAGTGACGAACACGAAAGTGCCAGCTGAAGCCGAATCTGCTTCGCCGACGACAGCTGAGTCTGCTTCAATGTCAGCCGAGCGTGGCGAGCCCGCCTCCGCCCCGCTTCAGCGTGGTGAACCGACAGTCGATGAATATAAGCGCCGTCTGAACAAGCTTTTGTCTGGAAACAATTAGATTATGAAGAAATATTCGACGAAATTTTGGATAACGTTCGTTACCATAGCGGTCATCTTTCTTTCAGGCTGGTTTGTGTATTGGGAAGTGAAAAATCAAGGATTGGAAAGCTTGAGGCGTTTGCTTGGGCTGATCCCTCTCACCCAAGAAACAAGAACCGATCTGGAAACAGTGATTTCGCTTTCTGATTCGCTTCTTCACACTGAGGGGGAAGAAAAGACATTTCTCATTCTTTTCCAGAACAATCTGGAACTGCGGCCCGGAGGCGGCTTCATCGGTTCATTCGGTATTCTCAAGGTGCGCGATGGGAGCATCACTGATTTTTCCGTCCATGATACGGGTAACTTCGACGGACGTATTCCGAGCACGACTCCGCCGTCTTATCCGATGCGCGAGACGCTCAATATCGATTCGTGGAAACTGCGCGATTCGAATTATTCTCCTCATTTTCCGGAAAACGCCGAATGGGCGGAAACTTTCTATCAGATGGGGCAGGGAGAGGAGCGTTTCGACGGCGTCGTGGCCGTGACGGCCAATGTGCTGACATCGTTTCTCAAAGTTACCGGTCCGGTAGAAATAGAGGGTTTTCCTGGGACGTATAGCGCGGACAATGCCATAGTGGATCTGGAGTATCAGGTTGAACAGGGGTATCGCAAGCAGAATATCGCTTTCGGCGAGCGCAAATCGGTGATGGGAATGCTCGGCCTTGAGATCCTGCATCGCGTGAAGGCGCTTCCGCTTTCGAAAAAATATGAGCTGTTCCAAACGACGCTTGATGATCTGCATAAAAAAGATATCCAGCTCATTTTCAAAGATGAAACATTGCAGGAACAAGTGACGGCTGCTGGTTGGGATGGCGCGATGGATCACGCCTGGAAGGATGATTATCTGTTTCTGGTCGACGCGAACCTGAATTCTTTCAAGACCGATTATTTCATCAAGCGCTCATACGCGTACACGGTAGATCTCAGTCAGGAAACACCGCAAGCCACACTGGCGATTACCTATCGCAACACGGCAGAAACGCGCGATTGGTTTGCCAAGGACTATCAGACATTTCTGCGCGCGTATGTCCCGCAGGGGAGTTTTCTTCATACCGTTACGGGAGCTGCCAAAGACCCGGTCTTTGGAGAATTTTTTGGCAAGAAATATTTCGGAGTGCTGATACAGGTGCCTATTCAGACGGAAAAGACGGTGACGTTCGAATATACGCTGCCGCAGAATCTCGAACGGCAGTGGTATGACCTGAAAATCCAGAAACAGCCGGGACTGAACGATGTGCCGGTCACTGTCACGGTTATCAACAAAGACGGAGCGAGAGAAGAGAGAAGTTTTGTTCTCAATCGAGATACGGTGTGGAGTGAAGTGAAATAACGGAGGTTGGCATGTGCGGCGCTTTGTGAAAATGCCCATTCTCGGGCATTTTTGCTTTTTTGCAGCGGTATTTTTGTGATACAATAATACATGAATGCAGAATCAGGAATTGTGAATCATGAATAGGGAAAAACAAATGTTCTGAAAATTATTTTCTTAAATCATGATTCTTGATTCATAATTCATAATTCTTCTCCAACATGCGCTTCGATATCATCTCCATTTTTCCGGAAAGCTTCACGGCGTATTTCGGCGTGTCTATGCTGAAGCGCGCCCAGGAAGACGGACTCATTGAAATCCATACGCATTCTTTGCGCGATTTCACTCATGATAAGCACAAGACCGTCGACGATACGCCATACGGCGGCGGGGCGGGGATGCTGCTCAAAGCGGGACCGCTCGCAGAAGCGATTGAAGCGGTCAGGGCGGAATTAGGAATCCCTGCCCGTCCGGCAGGCGGGAAGAATCCTTCCGTCGCCAAGGCTTTGGCCAGCCTCGCCGAGTCTAGGCGGGCAGGCAGGCAGGAATCTCCCACCCCTCACCCTCGAGGACTCGAGGACTCCCTTCGAGCCCGCTTCGACGGAGCTCCAGCGAGGCGAGCAGGGGAGCAGGCTGTTCCTTCTTCCACCTCCCCTTTCCAAGGGGAGGGTAGGGAGGGGTTTGAACAAAAAACGAGAACGATCCTATTTTCGGCGAAAGGAAAGCTTTTTGCTCAGGAGGATGCCAGGCGGTTGGCACAGTATGAGCGCTTGATCTTGGTCTGCGGCCGCTATGAAGGAGTCGATGAACGGGTAGTGGAACACTTCGTGGATGAGGAGCTTTCTATCGGCGACTATGTGCTGACGGGCGGGGAATTGCCAGCCATGGTCGTCGTGGATGCGGTGGCGCGGCTTTTGCCGGGGGTCTTGGGCAATGTCGAGAGCGCGGAAACGGAATCACATACTTCTCCGGGCGTTGTGGAATATCCGCAGTATACGAAGCCGGAAACTTTCCGGGGCTGGCGCGTACCGGAAGTGCTCATTTCCGGGCATCACGGGGAAATCGCCAAATGGAAAGAAGAGCAGTCGAAAAAAATGAGCCAGCGAAGAAAAAGAATGATACGATAGAAATGTCAAAATCCCAATGTCAAATACCCGCCTCGACTCGCGAAGATGACTTGTTCATCGACCCGCCTAGACGTCGAGGCTGGCGCGAGGCGGGTCAAATCAAATCCGAAGTCTGGATGTCTTAATTTCAGCATTAAAGTTTTGAGCTTGATTTGGCATTTAGGCCGTTAGAGACAGCTATGCACTACACATATGTGCTTGTCAGTAAAAAAGATGATAAATGGTACACTGGCTGTACCGATGATTTACGAAAGCGTTTTAAGGAACATAATACTGGAGAAGTCGCTTCTACAAATGGATAAACACGACGCTTTCACTCGTGAAAAATATTTGAAAACCGGCATGGGTAAACGCTACCTCAAGAATAGATTAAAACGCTTTCTGTCTCTAACGGTCTGAAGTAATTTGAGCTTTGACATTTTTGTATGTCCCATACAGCAGCCCGCACTCTCCAATGGATTATCATCGGTCGTTAGTGCCACTTGCATTTTTCTATGAAATAGTAAATAATGAATGTGTAATTACATTTTTCATACATTTTCAAAAATATGCAATTTATTCATCGAATTGTCGAAAAATTGATAAAAGAGAGCCTTTTTCAGGGGAAAATCATCGTTTTATATGGTGCCAGGCAGGTAGGAAAGACGACTCTGGCTAAAAAAATCCTCGCTGATTTCGACTCACAGAGCGGCTATTTCAATTGCGAAGAAGTGTCAGCACAGAACGGGTTGGCAGTGGCGGATTCTGACGCGCTTAGTGCGTTTCTGGGTAATCACAAGGTTATTGTTCTTGATGAAGCGCAATACATTCCTGACATCGGCCGGAAATTGAAAATTCTCGCCGATACCTTTCCAAAGATGCAGATTATCGCTACCGGATCGTCGAGCTTCGAATTGGCTGACAAAACAGCGGAACCGCTGACGGGGCGGGCTTTGCATTTCACCTTGTACCCGTTTTCGTACGAGGAAATAACCGCGTCTGGACATCTTTTTACTGCGGATGAAGATATCGAGAAAATTCTGCGCTTCGGAAGTTACCCGGAAGTATTTTTGCTCCCCGAAAAGCAGGCGTTGGAACGGCTGAATGCGCTGTCGGGAGCCTATCTTTACAAGGACACGCTTCGTTTTGATGATTTGAAGAAATCTGGATTGGTGCGCGATCTCCTGAAGCTGGTCGCTCTGCAGCTGGGACAGGAAGTTTCCTATAATGAATTGGCGAAAGAATTGGGAGTCAGTCGCCAAACGATACGGAAATATCTCGATGTGTTGGAGCAGAGTTTCGTTATTTTTACTTTGCATGCCTTTGCAAGGAATCTTCGTAATGAGGTGAAAAAGTCGGTGAAAATCTATTTTTATGATACCGGTATCCGGAATGGCTTGGTACAGAACTTTCAGCCGCTTCGGCTGCGTGACGATATCGGCGCGTTGTGGGAAAATTACTGTATTGCCGAGCGGCAGAAGTGGAGTGCCAATCATTCTCGCACGGTCAATGCCTATTTTTGGAGGACATACGGGCAAAAAGAAGTCGATTATGTAGAGGAGGAAGGCGGCCAGTTGAAAGGATTTGAATTCAAATGGAATCCCAAGAAGAAAGCGCGCATTCCATCTGAATTCGTGAGTGTGTACGGAGCGGAGTATTCGGTGATCAATACGTCGAATTATCGGCAGTTTCTGGCGTAGTGGCGCACTTTCAATTCACTAGGCATTAAACTGGTCTTTATGTAATGTGTTTTGTGTTTTTGAAGTAAGGATTGTTTAGAAATTAGGATTTAGGATTTGATATTTGGTATTAGAAATTGAAAATTCGTTATGACAGTAACGTCGAGCAGAACCATACAGTGGATCGTCATCATCCTCATTCTCACCGCGATCGCCGGTGGTGTGTATCATTATTTCAAACCTGTTACTTTACTTTATTCTTATGTTCTATATCTGACATTATATCTGACGGGGTTGACAGGGAGCTTTTTATTTGCTATATTGAGGGTAGCTAAAACCACCCGCTCTGACCCTTTTGGGCACGGCGGGTTTTAGTTTATAATACAAAATAATACAAAGGCGTATGGAGAAAAAAACATCTGGAGAACAAAAACAAAGAGTAGCCGTTTTTATTGATGGAAGTAATTTCTATTACAAGTTGAGAGATTTACATATTCCGAATATTACCTATTTTCAGTATGGAAATTTCTCAACCTGGCTTGCTCGTGGCCGCCAGCTGGTAACCAAAAAATATTATGTCGGAGTAGTAAGAGCCCTAGATAACGATGAGAAGGGGCAAAAAATGAGACAAAACCAAGTCCGGCTTTTTAACCATCTGGCTTCCCAAAAAAATGGTTTTGTCATTGAACGTGGCTATATTATGCATCATGACGGCGCCTTTTACGAGAAAGGTGTGGACGTCAAGCTGGCGGTTGACATAGTAGTTGGCGCTTATGAGAATCTTTATGATGTGGCTATTGTTGTCTCTTCGGACACAGACCTCATCCCGGCCGTTCAAAAAGTGAAAGCGCTTGGTAAAGAAGTTGAGTATGTCGGGTTTGCGCATAAACCGAGCTTTGGTATGCAAAAACACGCTACCTTATCCAAGCTACTATTGAAAGATGAAATTATCCCATTCGTTTTTGCACAATCTATGAGAAATGAGTAATTAAACTGCCAGCCTGAGACTGAAAAATTAAAGTATCGGAACTTGTTTAGAAATTAGGAATTAGATATTAGTAATTAGAAATTGTTCTGGTATTCATTAGGTATTAGATATTCACCCCGTTAGAGTCAAGTGTATGTTTTATGTCTACCTCATCAAAAGCAAAAAAGATAACAAATGGTACACTGGCTGTAGTGATGATTTGCGAAAGCGTTTTAAAGAACACAATAGCGGAAAAGCTGTTTCTACCAAAGGCCGTTAGAGAAAAGTCGCTGCAAGCGACTGAAGTCGCGTCAAAGGCGTAGCGTTCTCTAACGATCCAAAGGACGTGGACCGTTTACCCTTATCTATTACGAAGTTTGTATGAATAAAAACGATGCTTTCACTCGAGAAAAATATCTCAAAACTGGTATGGGTAAACGTTATCTCAAGAATAGATTAAAACGCTTTCTAGCCCGTTAGAATTTTTGTTGCCAATTTATATTTCTTGGTTATGAAGAAGCACATGTATAATAGTAAAGTATGAGAAATTATACCAAGAATTCTAACGGGCTCTGACTCTAACGGGGTAAATTATGACAACTACTTCTTCTCGCACTCTCCAATGGATTATCATCATACTAATAGTCACTCTTATCAGCGGGGGAGTGTATCATTACTTCACCGTGCGCGCAG